>JAEIGA010001484.1_pt1 | contig 36661 bp, 49 predicted proteins | sample 9270691 | NCBI WGS metagenome assembly JAEIGA01 (sample SAMN17057246, study PRJNA624740) | gut metagenome | biome: biome; isolation source: fecal sample | host: Bos grunniens | place: China: Xizang | collected 2019
GAGCGAGCGGAAGGACGTCGGCGGGTTTGTGGGTGGGTACTGTAACCACGGCAACCGCTCCGACATCCGGCACCGATCAACGCTCTGCCTCGACGCGGACTTCGCAGACGCGGAGCTCTGGCCGGACTGGAAAGCGCGGTACGGCAAGGCCGCGGCGGTGTACTCCACACACAAGCATACACCGGACAAGCCCCGTCTGCGTCTGGTCGTCCCGCTGAGCCGGGACGTATCGCCGGATGAGTACCAGGCGATCGGGCGCAGGGTAGCGCACACGTTAGGCATTGATAAGTTCGACGATTCGAGCTATCAGCCGCAGCGCATGATGTACTGGCCTTCGACCAGCTACGACGGTGAATATGTGTTCGACTACGTTGACGCGGATTTCCTAAACCCGGACGAGGTTCTGGCCACATACCACAACTGGTCCGACGTGTCAAGCTGGCCGCTGAGCAGCCGCCAATCGGAGGTTATAAAGCGCAGCGGCGCAAAGCAGGGCGATCCGCTGGAGAAGTCCGGACTGGTCGGCGCGTTCTGCCGGGCGTACTACCCTATCCAGGAAGCTATCGCGGAGTTCGTGCCCACGTACCAGCCTTGCGATGTGCCTGGCCGGTACACATACACAGAGGGCACTACGGGCGCGGGCGTGGTTGTGTACGAAGATAAATTCACATACAGCCATCACAGCACAGACCCGGCAAGCGGCCAGACGTGCAACGCCTGGGACCTGGTTCGTGTCCATAAGTTCCACGAGCTTGACGCCGATCACGACCCGGACAAACCCGCCACGACCCGACCGAGCTATAAAGCCATGACCGAGCTAGCACAGAACGACGCGCGTGTCAAGGCGCAGATGCTGGCCGACCTCCAGGCGAAGGCGGACGACTTCGACGTGCTGCCTGACGACGCGGAACCGGTGGACTGGGCGAAGCTGCTGAAGGTAACAAAAGAAGGGGTATACGTCTCCACGATCGACAACGTCGCAGTCATCCTGGCACACGACCCGAAACTGGCCGGAGCGCTGGCGGTGAACGACCTGACCCATAACATCGAAGTAAAGCGCAGTCTGCCGTGGCGGGATGTGGAAACGTCAAGCCCGTGGGCGGACTCTGATGACGCCGCACTGCGGCACTACCTGGAACGATACTATAACATCTCAGGCAAAGAAAAGATTTACGACGCGGTCAACATCGTAGCCGAGAAGAACCGCTTCCACCCTGTTCGGGAGTACCTGGGAGGCTGTGTGTGGGACGGCGTGCCGCGCGTAGAGACCCTGCTGGTCGACTACCTGGGCGCGGAGGATAACGTATACACCAGAGCCGTCACACGGAAAACGCTGGCGGCAGCCGTTGCCAGAGCGTACACCCCCGGCTGTAAATTCGATTATATGCTGACCATACGAGGCCGCCAGGGCATCGGCAAGTCCGCCATACTGGCGAAGCTGGGCGGGGAATGGTTCTCCGACACGTTCGGCACAATGCAGGGGAAAGAGGCGTATGAGCAGGCCATCGGCGTGTGGATTGTCGAAGTCGGTGAACTGGCTGGGATGCGTAAAGCAGAGGCCGAGACAATCAAACAATACATCACCAAACAGAAAGACCGGTTCCGCCCTGCGTATGGCCGTAGGTCTCAGGAGTTCCCGCGTCAGTGCATTTTCATCGGGACGACGAACGAACAGACCTTCCTACGCGATGCGACCGGAAACCGCAGGTTCTGGGTCGTAGACACGCCGAACGAGCCAACCCTTGACCTGTGGGAGGATCTGACGCCTGAAACTGTCCGACTGATCTGGGCGGAGGCGGTGGAAATCTACCGAAAGGGCGAAAGCCTACACCTTCCGCGCGAAATCGAAAAGATGGCCCGCGATATTCAGGAGACCTACGAAGAGGAAAACCCGAAGGCCGGTATAATCGCGGACTACCTCGACCGGCTGCTGCCGGACGGGTGGGACGATCTGGACACCTACACCCGCAGACATTGGCTTGAGACCGACGCGGTCGGCACGAACCTCCGCACATCGGTCTGCACGCTGGAGATCTGGGCCGAAGCGTTGAACGGCAACCCGGAACGCATGGACTGGTACGCCGCGAAAGAGATCCGGGACATCCTCGCAAAGCTCCCAGAGTGGCGGCACCAGGGCAACAGCAAACTAACTATCAAGCCATACGGACGTCAACGGTACTACCTGAGAAAGGACGATACAAATGCAGATTAAAACTGTTATAGAGACCTACGCACCGACCTTCGACATGAAGGTAAACGACCTGATAACTGAGGGGTGGACGCTCACCCACCGCGAACTGGTGAAAACGCCCTCCGGTGCAAAAGACTATTTCTATGCCGAGATGGAGATGCGGGACAACCCCGAAGAGTGCCAGGACGGGTCCGGCATGATCCCCACAAAGTGGTGCACGCGATGACGCCACTGGAGAAGGAAATCGAGTCAAAACTGGTCAACCTGGTCAAACGCCGCGGCGGGCTCTGCCTTAAATGGGTCTGCCCGGGTTGGGCCGGGGTTCCGGATCGAATCGTCCTACTACCCCGCGGTCGTGTCGTGTTCGTTGAGCTGAAGCGGCCAAAGGGAGGAGAGCTCAGCAGCAGGCAGAAATGGTGGCACCGCAAACTGCGCGGCCTGGGCTTCCGCTGCTGGGTCGTATGGAACTGGAACGATCTGGACGAGTTTGAGGAGGTGGTTTTATGAGTTTCATGCCCTACCCACACCAGCAGGCCGGGATTAACTGGATCCTGGACCGGCCCGCCTGCGCCCTGCTCTGGGGCATGGGCTAGCCATGAGGAACAGGTAAAACAGTGACGACCCTGACCGCGGTAGACCTGCTGCTGCACGACTACCTGGAGGATGGGCCGGTCCTGGTCATCGCTCCGAAGCGTGTAGCAGACGATACCTGGTCAAAAGAGTGCGCGAAGTGGGAACACCTGCGGCACCTGAGAGTTGTCAAGATCATGGGCACTGCGAAGCAACGCGCAGCGGCGCTGGACACGCCCGCCGACATCTACGTGATAAACCGGGAAAATGTCGTGTGGCTCGTTGAGCACTTCGGAGGTCGCTGGCCCTTCCCCATCGTAGTCCTGGACGAACTGAGCAGCTTTAAGAGTAACCAGGCAAAACGGTGGAAAGCACTGAAACGGGTCCGCGGTCGGATCCGGCGTATTATCGGACTGACCGGCACACCGCGCCCGAACAGTATAGCCGACCTGTGGCCGGAGGTTTACCTGCTTGACCAGGGGGCTCGCCTGGGCCGCACGTTGAGCCAGTTCCGCGCGCAGTACCTTGTGCCGGAAAAGATGTCCGGGCATATCGTGTACAGCTACAAAGAGCGCCCAGGGGCTGAGACGGAGGTCTATGAAAAGCTGTCAGACATCTGTATGAGCATAAAGAAGGACGACGTGCTCAGCCTGCCCGGTCAGATATACGAGGATATCGAACTGACCTTCCCGCCGAAGCTGATAAAACAGTATAAACAGTTCGAGCGTGAGGCGGTGCTGGAAGTGCTGGACGGTAACGAGATCATAGCCGGGAGCGCCGCCGTGCTGACCAGTAAGCTGCTGCAGTTCGCAAACGGCGCGGTCTACGACATGGATGGACAAGCACATGAAGTCCATTCTGTCAAGCTCGACGCGCTTGAGGAGCTGGTCGAGGAGGCCGGGGGCGATCCTGTCCTGGTACTGTATGCGTTCAAGCATGAGGCGGAACGAATCCGCCAGCGCATACCGTGCAGGAGCCTGGACACATCTGACGATATTGACGCCTGGAACCGCGGAGAGATCCCGGTGGCCCTGGCGCACCCGGCAAGCATAGGCCACGGGTTGAACCTCCAGTATGGCGGGCATATAACGGTCTGGTATGGCATGACCTGGAGCCTGGAGCTGTACCAACAGGCTAATGAGCGACTTAACAGGCCCGGGCAGACCAACGTCTGCCGTGTATATCATTTGGTCGTGAAAGGCACACACGACGAGCGCGTGCTTACAGCATTGAAAAACAAGGAAGCCGGGCAAAACGCGGCCATCGAGGCCCTACGCCTAGAGATTATTGAGAGGTGAACATATGAACAGATCAGACATACTTGACAAAGCAAAGGCCTGCGTCTGCGGAGACCGGGAACAGGATTATGGACGTCCTGAAAATTCGTTCGGCACTATTGCCGACCTGTGGAACGCCTACCTGTATAACGTAGGCAGACAGGCCACATGGCCCGCGATTACCGCGAAGGACGTGGCTGTCATGCTGGCGCTGCTGAAGGTTGCCAGGATCGCCACAGGCCACGCAAAGGCCGACAACTGGGTAGACCTCGCAGGCTACGCAGCGTGCGGCGGAGAAATTGATACGGGGGCGGAATAGTATGGCGAAGCCTAAACAGAACGCCTACCTGGCGAAGCTCGAGGCCAAACAGGAAGCAAAATACCATAAGATGCTCGACCTGCATGACGAGATCGACTATATGGCTATGATGCTGATGCTCAACGAGGAATTGTCGGTCGGGGCGGGTCGTGCGGATAACCTGTTCAAGGCCTTCCTTGCGCGCAAGATGGAGATTGCGGAGATGGTCGTCGCAGATAGCCAGGGCGATAAAGAGATCCTGCACACGAAGAGCCAGCTGGCAAAACGGATGCGGAAGATATTCGGCCCGGAGAGCTGGACTGACCGGAAACACTGGTTCACGATGCTGCGGGAGTATTGGGAAAGTTAATAACATTGTAGTGGGAGAGTGTTGAAATGTTACTGCACAAGCAGGAAATTAGATGGATGATGCCGAAGGTCGGCGACAAACGAATGGAAGTGCCAACACTCGCAAAGACGTGCGGCGCGGGCGATATGCACAGACCCGCACAACCGTGTGAGGTTATCCAGGTTCACCGCGCGCACCTGTGGTATCGGGTACGATTCGCCTCCGGGTATACAGAGTGTTACAAGTCACCGGAGATCAATGTCGGACCGATGGGGGGATATCGATGACGAAGGAAGAGCTCAAAAGGTTCTTACATAGTTATAGAGACATGGAAGCGGAACGCCGCCAGATCGCGGAAGAGCTGGAAAAGCTGGAGGCCGTCATGGCCTCCCCGAAGGCTCAGAGCCTGACCGGTATGCCCAGAACGCCCGGGGTGAGCGATCCGGTATTCGCTGCCGTAGAACAGCACACCGCGCTGCTGGAGCGCTACCGCGTACAACTGGGCCGCCTGGCCTCCGCTCAGACGGCTATAGAGGATTTAATCGAGGGCGTGGAGCCTGTCGCGCGCAGACTCATGCGGTACAGGTATATCGACGGGATGCGCTGGGAGGAGGTCTGCGTGGCTGTCGGGTACAGCTGGAGGCAGACGCACAACATACACGCAAAAGCGCTGGACGCGCTACTGGAAAGAGAGGCGGAATGATGGAAAGACAAAACCCGGGTAATAGGACGCTGTGCTGGTTCTGCGCAAACACCAGTATGCACAAATGTACGTGGTTCAACCCTGACAACCCGCAGCCGGTGCCCGGATGGGTCGCAACGCAGACAACGGTGCACTCTCAGCGTGGGGAGGATTCCGCACTTATAAAAACCAGCCTGTGCTCGTACATCGTCCACCAGTGTCCGAATTTTGAATCTATGTACTCGTCGGCGCGTATGCGGTACAAGAAAAAACCAGTGAAAAATCTGACCACCGGGGTCGTGTATCGAAGTGCAAGCGAAGCCGCCGAGGCCTATGGCTGCAACCGCTCCACTATCGCACAGGCCTGCAGAAAAGACTATAAAGCAAACGGTTGCCGGTGGGCATACGTGGAGGATGGTGTAAAATGAAAATTAGAATACTGTTCTGGAAGTGGTTCCGCCCGGCGAAGTATGTGCATTGGATGGCGGAACAGATCCTCGCAGAGTATGACCCCGCGGAGGATGTATATGACTGACCTGGACCGTGAGTCAGCGATGGCGTGGCTGGTCGAAGAGGTGGCCGCGTCGAAAGACCAGGCCAGCCTGTGGGAGGCGAAAGTCCTGGCGGCGGATCTAATCACCGCCGGGCTGCTGACCGCGGCGGAGGTGGCCGAAGTGTTCGGAGAGTAAAATTCGAAAAACGCCCTGACGATGTCGGGGCGTTTACATTTCCGCTAAAACGGTATTCAGTTTTTCGTGGAAAAGTGTGTATTGATAATCGGACACCTAGAAATTATAATTTCCCTTGTTACGCGTCGGCCTCCGTAGATCGTGCCGATGCTGTTGCGAGTAATTTACAGACAAGGTCAAGCAGGTCGGCGTCGTTGCAGGCCGCGATAAGGTCGTAGGCAAACAGTTTCAAAAGGTCGAGCGTGTCCATGGTGATACTCCTTTGCTCTTTTTATAGTTTGGGGTTGCTGCTGATAGGATTGTACGCCGCGGCTGGAAAAATAGCAAAGTCCAAATTTGGAACTGAGGCGGTCAAACTCGACACATAGACAAATATATTTACGAGGGCGGGAGTCAAATATGGACATCGGAATGGACAAAGTAAAAGAATACATGGACGCACTGAAAGACTCAGGCAGTTTTACATATGAGGATATAGCAAATTTGAGCGGCATACCGCTCCAAACAGTCCGGAATATTTTCACCGGCAAAACGCCCGATCCCAGATTCGCCACGCTGGCAAAGATCATCATTTCCATGGGCGGAGACCTTAACGAGATCATCGGGTACGAAAAGAAAAAAGAGATCGAGGTCAACAGCACCGTCTCACTGAAAGAAACCTATGAAATGCGGATCTCCGACCTGATCAAGTCGTATGAAGAACGGATCGAGGATGTGAAAGCGTTCTGCGATCTGCGCGTTGCCGATCTGAAAAAGCTGTACGAAGAACGATTCGCCGATATGAAAAAACTGTATGAGGAAAGACTCGCAGAGCTGAGAGCGAATATGAAAGAATAATATGCATACCGTCCTGTCATCTGGCAGGGCGGTTTTTTTGTTTTGAAGTGGAACAGTGTCCCGCGATTCTGCTGGGTTTCAGGGGCGCCTGGAACGGTCGGCGCACTTTAACGGATTAAAGGTCGTTCCACTCTGTTCCACCCCTGTTCCCCAATTTTTCCTTATAAATACTACATTAGTCCATATGGAACAAGTGGAACAGTAAAATAAAAAAGTATAGGATATAGGGTAATATAGAGTATATATAAGGGATATACAGGCTTATACGAATACTATATGATTTTTCACACTGTTCCCGTTCCACTGTTCCACTTGCCTGAAAACCCGTCTTGCATAGAATTGAATAAATATACAGAAAAGATTGCATAGTATTGCATACTAAAGTGTGGTAATATAGTAGTGTGAGGATCTGGCCCGAGAGGGTCGGGTCCTTTTTTCATGCCTACAATTTGAGGTGGTTACACTGAACCAGAAACAGTTTTACAAGTCGAGGGCATGGAAGCTGGCGCGTTCGGGGTATATCAAGATGCGGATGGCGATAGACGGCGGGCTGTGCGAGGTATGCCACGACGAGCCCGGTTTGATCGTTCATCACAAGATATGGCTGGACGACCAGAACTGCAATGACCCTGAGATCAGTCTGAACCCGGATAACTTTATGTATGAGTGTCAGACCTGCCACAACAAGGAACGCGATCCTAGACGCGCCACACCGGGCAGAGTGCTGTACGGGTCAGATGGTGAGATCATACGGAATACACGGTATTGAGAGAGGTGACAGCCCATGCTGACTTTATATTGCGAACACTGTGGGGATCCTTTCCAGTCCGTTCGCCGCAGTAAAAAATTCTGTAGCCGCACCTGCGCGAATACAGCTTCCGCGAACAAGCGCAGTGAGGAGATCCTGAACCATGACGAGAAAATCGTCTGGAGCTCCGGCGGGGGCATCCAGTCCACTGCTATTGCGGCCCTTATTTACAAGGGCGTTTTACCTAGGCCGGACTTCGCGATTATGGTAGACACGGGCTACGAGTCCGATAAAACAATTCAGTACATCCACGATATCATTATCCCGAAGATGGCCGAGGTTGGTGTCAATTTTGAACTGGTCCCGACCACACGATATTACAACGCTGATATCTTCGACAAGAACAATGGGTTGAACATCCCGGCGTTCCGTAAAAACCCCGACGGGTCCGTCTCGAAGTTCAGCACAAGATGCAACAATTCGTGGAAGGTGAAAGTGCTGCACAAATACTTAAGAGAGCACGGCGTGCAGCGTTGCGTTGACTGGGTAGGCATCAGCACTGACGAGGTAAGGCGTGGGTATAAGAGTACGGGGCTCAAGTGGATCCGTAACGCTTACCCTCTTTTAGATCTCGGCTATGATCGGGATGCCTGTCTTGAAATTATTAAAGATGTCGGATGGCCGATCCCGGTTCGTACCAGCTGCGTGTTCTGCCCGTTGCGAACTAATTATGAATGGCTTCGACTAAAGTACGAGAACCCCGAGGACTTTGAACGCGCTTGTGCTATGGAGGAATACATCCAGCAACACCGGCCGGACGTGTTCCTCAATTCAGCGTGTCGACCGCTTCGGGAGGTTCTGCAGTCCGAATAGCGACCTCCCCCCATCGGCTTGAAATTGTCGACTCCGGTGGGACCGAGGAGGGCAGTACAATCAGATTCTACAAAACGCACGAAGGGGGTGGGATTATGGCGAAAGTATCGAAAGAGACGCGGATCCGCCGCGAAAAGAAAAGACTTGCGGAAATCTTCAAAGACCTGGAGCCGAACAAGCTGAGCACGTGCGCGGCGTTGATCGACCGGGCGGCGTTCATCACGGTCAGCCTCGAAGATCTGGAAGCGCAGCTGAATGAGACCGGCTGGACTGAATACTACCAGAACGGCGAGAACCAGAGCGGTATGAAAAAGGCCGCCGCGGCAGACGTTCACATCAGTCTGACCAAGAACTTGAACGCAATTATTAAACAACTGCTTGACCTGGTGCCACCCGCCCAGAAGGCTGGCAGACTAGCGGAGATGATGGGTAAAAAATGACCCCTTACGCTAACTACATACAAGAATACAGCCACAAGATCCAGACCGGCGAGGTCGTCGTCGGTAAATGGGTCAAGCTGCTGTATGAGAAGATCACCGCCGGACTGCGCGATGGTCTTTTTTATTTTGACGCGAAAAAGGCGAACAACGCGGTCGAGTTTATCCAGACGTTCTGCCATCACTGTGAGGGCCGGAGCGATTTGATAACTCTGGAGCTCTGGCAGAAAGCAACTGCGTCCGTCATCTTCGGCGTGGTTGACGAGGATGGCCTCCGGATCTTCCGAGAGGTGTTCCTGGTTATGGGCCGCAAGAACGGCAAGAGTATTTTCGCCTCCGCCCTTATCGCCTACACGGTTTACCTGGACGGCGAGTATGGCGCGCGTGTGTACTGCCTGGCGCCGAAGCTGGAGCAGGCCGCTATCGTTTACGAGAACTTCCACAAGATGATCAGCAGCGAGCCGGAGCTGGCCGAACTGGTCAAGCGTCGTCGGTCTGACGTCTACATGGAAAGCACGAACACGACGATCCGACCGCTCGCTTTCAACGCCAAAAAATCGGACGGCTTAACATATAGGCCCCTAGCGTAGCAATGCGCTTTGAATAACCCGGAATATGCTGGGAACCCCTAAAGCCTTCGACCCCGAAGCGGAACAGCTCGAAGGATGGAACAATGGGCAATCAGCAGGGACAGCGGCGAAAGCCGAAGCCCTCAACGACTACCAACGGGCACCCCACGCGGGTGGTGGTATAGTCTACTCCCCTAGCTAAATATCGGGAAACCGAGGGTATAAAGGTTAATCCGCATCTTACTGTGTGCGACGAAATCGCAAGCTGGCCCGCTGAACAGGGGCTAAAGCAGTACGAGGTTATGAAGTCCGCACTGGGTGCACGAAAGCAGCCGATCATTCTGAGCATCAGCACGGCAGGCTACGTCAATGACGGCCCGTATGACGAGCTTATGATGCGCTCAACTGCCTGGCTGCTCGGTAACAGTGAGGAGCGGCGTCTGCTTCCTATCCTCTACATGATCGACGACCCCGGCAAGTGGGACGACATCGAAGAGCTTAAGAAGGCCAACCCGAACATGGGTGTCAGCGTCTCCCCCGACTTTTTCCTTGAGGAGATCGCCATCGCCCGGAACAGTCTGAGCAAGCGCGCGGAGTTTCTTACCAAGTATTGCAACATCAAACAGAGCAGCACACAGGCCTGGCTGCCGTATGAAGTCGTGGACGCGGTTTCCGGCGGTGAGTACAGCCTGGACGACTTCCGCAGTTCCTACTGCGTTGGTGGGATTGACCTGTCCCAGACTACCGACCTCACGGCCTGCTGTGTCGTGATTGAGAAGGCCGGGAAGCTCTACACGTTCGCAAAGTTCTTCATGCCGGAGAACAAGATCGACGAACTGCAAGAGCGGGAGGGCGTTCCCTACCGTCTTTATGTATCGGCGGGTTTGATCCAGCCGAGCGGGGAGAACTTCGTTGACTATAACGACTGTTTTGAGTGGTTCCGGATGCTGGTCGAGGATTATGAAATACTGCCGCTGCAGGTCGGGTATGACCGGTATAGCGCGGCCTATTTAATCCAGCAGATGGAGCAGTACGGTTTCCACTGCGACGACGTTTTCCAGGGTACTAACTTGACCCCGGTGCTGCATGAGATGGACGGCCTACTTCGGGACGGCACGCTCCAGCTCGGCACCAATAACCTGCTTAAAGCCCATTTCCTGAACGTGGCGGTAAAGCAGGACACCGAATCCCGAAAAATCCGCCCGGTCAAGATTGACGCGCGCTGTCACATAGACGGCTTCGTCGCAGTGTGCGACGCCCTGACCGTGAGACAAAAGTGGGCGGACCAGATCGGCGAACAATTACGAAATGAGTGAGGTGAGAACTTGTCTGCATTTGATAAGCTCTTCGGAAAAATCAAGGTGAAGAAACAGCTCGGCAATTTCTTTTCCATGCTGGACGGTTACACGCCCATCTTCTCCAGCCACGACGGCGGACTCTATGAAATGGAGCTGACCCGTGCCTGCGTCCATACCTTCGCCCTGCACTGCAGCAAACTGCAGCCGACGATTAACGGCGCGGACCCGTACAAACTGAAGCCTGTGCTTGAGTGGAAGCCCAACATTTTCCACACCTGCCCACAGTTTTTGTATAAGGTCGCTACCATCTACAAGGCGCAGAACACCTGTTTCATCATCCCGGTTCTCGACGAGTGGGACAGAATCATCGGCTACTACCCCGCGGCCCCCGACCAGACCGAACTCCGTGAGATGAACGGGGAGCCTTTCCTGGTCTACACGTTCGGGAGCGGTGAGTCTGCTGCCGTTGAACTGGCCCGCGTCGGTATCGTCAGCCAGTACCTCTATAACAGCGACATTACCGGCGAAAGCAATAGCGCACTGGAGCCCACGATGCAGCTGCTGTCTACGCAGAACCAGGGCATCGCGGAGGGCATCAAGAACAGCGCGAGCTTCCGGTTTATGGCTACGATCACCAACTTCACAAAGGGCAAGGATCTGGCCAACGAACGCCGGAACTGGGTGAACGAGAACCTGGGCCCGGATGCGAGCGGTCTGGCGTTGTTCCCGAACACGTATACCAACGTCCAGCAGATTCAGTCCGCGGCCAAGATCGTAGACGCGGAACAGATGCAAGTTATCGAGAACCGCGTTTATACCTACTTCGGCACGAACGAAAAGATCCTGTTGAACCAGGCTTCCGGGGATGACTGGTCCGCATACTACGAAGGCCAGATCGAACCCTTCGCCCTGCAGCTGTCTCAGGCCATGACCGTTATGACATACAACGCGCATCTCCGCGCCCGACATAACGCGATCGTCTGGACCGCGAACCGTCTGCAGTACATGACCAACGCGGACAAGCTCCAGGTCAGCAGTCAAATGTTCGACCGCGGCATCCTGAGCACTAACGACATTATGGACATCTGGCAGCTGCCGCACGTCCCGGACGGAGACAAGCGGTATATCCGTAAGGAATACACCGAGATCAGCCAGCTCGACCAGGTGGCACAACTCCAGGAAGAACTGACAGCCGCGCAGAACCAGCTGAACGCATCACCGAATCCGGAGGAGGGCAAAGAGAATGACACCGACTGACAAGATCAAATTCAAGGACGAAGCCCAGACCCGTGCGCTGGCCGTCCTGACACACAGCCCCACGCAGAAGCGGATCGACTCCGACTTTTATGTGGAGGGCTACGCCGCACGGTTTGAGCCCTATGAGCTTTATAGGGACGCCAACGGTGAGCCGGTCTATGAGTGTTTTGAACGCGGCTGCTTCGACGGCTGCGACATGAACGATATAATCTACCAGTTTGACCACGCCGGGAAGGTTATGGCCAGAACAAGCAACGGCAGCCTGATCGTCGAGCCTGACGAGTCTGGTCTGTTCGTGGCTGCCGACTTGTCCCGAACTGCAACCGCCAGAGCGCACTATGAGGATGACATCGCATCCCAAATGGTGACAAAGATGTCCTGGCGTTTTGCTGTGGGGGATTATTACTTCGATCGTGAGACCCGCACCATCGTGCACACTTCCGTGCGCAAGATCTACGACGTCTCATCTGTAAGCATCCCCGCAAACGATAATACCGAGATCAACGCTCGCGCATGGGTCGACGGAGTGATTGACCATGCCGCCCGGAGTGAGGCTGAGCTTGACACACGACGCAGAAAACTGCGCACCAAAATTAACAACACACTGGGAGGAATTTAATTATGGAAAGAATCACAGAAATCCAGGCCCGTCTGGCCGCTATCAACGCAGAGCTCGACACCGCAGAAGGCGAAGTCCTGTCCGCGCTTGAAACCGAATCCCGTGACCTGCTCGAAGAACTGAACGGTCTGCAGCAGGCTACTCAGGCCCGCCAGCAGCTCCGTCAGCAGATCGCACAGGGCGCAGGCGTTCCTATGGCCGCACCCGTTGCCCCCGCACAGCCCTCCGCTGAAGAGCGTGCAGCTGCAGAGTTCCGCCAGACCCGCAGCATGAGCGTCGACGCCGAACAGTCCCGCGCTCTGCTGATTTCCAGCGGCACCCTGGCCCAGCCCACTCAGACCAGCGGCATCAATGACATTCCTGGCGCAAAGGTCTCCAGCATCATTGACATGGTCAAGGTCGTCAACTGCGTAGGCATGGGCACCCACCGCGTCGCTTACGTTGACGCAGACGCTGCTGCCGCAGCAAACCAGACCGAAGGCGCTGCCGCTGCTACCGCAACCCTGGGCTCTTTCAGCTTCGTTGATATCAAGCCCGAATCCGTTGCTGTGCTCGATTTCATTTCTAAGCAGGCCAAGAAGCAGACCAACCTGCAGTACGCTGCAAAGGTCAAGGAACAGGCTATGATCGCGCTCCGCCGCAAGGCTGCTCAGATCGTAACCGCCGCGCTCGCAGACTCTACCCTTAATACTGTTGTCGATGGTGCAGCTATCGACGCTAAGACCCTGCGCACCATCGCGCTGAACTACGGCGGTGACGAGTCCGTTATCGGCGGCGCGGTTCTGTTCCTGAACAAGAAGGACCTGCTTGCTTTCGGTGACGTTCGCGGCACCAACGAAAAGAAGGCCCTTTATGAAATCACCCCCGACGCATCCGGCAACACCGGCACCATCCGTGAGGGAGGTCTGTCTGTTCGCTACTGCATCGACAGCAACGTCGCAGAGGGCAGCCTGTTCTATGGCAATCCCCAGGCACTTGAACTGGCCCTGTTCTCCGATTACGAGATCAAGGTCTCTGAAGATTTCGCCTTCGACAAGCTGATGGACACCATCCGCGGTGACGTGGAAATGGGCTCCGATGTCATTGTTAAGGGCGGCTTCATTAAGTACACCACTGGCGCGTAAAACACAGGCGGGGCTTAACGGTCCCGCCGTTTAACTAGGAAAAGAGGTGAGCCGTATGGTGATTGAACAGGACCTGCTGGAGAAGGTAAAAACCTCGGTCCGCATCGGGCACAACGTCCTTGACATCGAGGTCGTCGACAACATCCAGGCAGCTGTTCAGGATCTGCAGATCCACGGCGTCGTGTACGCTGACATCGACGACCCGCTTGTGCTTAACGCTGTCAAGCTGTACGCGAAAGCAGAGTACACCGACGACCCCGACAAAGCGGAGGCATACCGGCAGAGGTACAAGGAACTCCGTGACTGCCTGAAGTCCGCAGAGGGCTATGGCTGGACTGCCGAGGTGGAACAGTGAACGATATCCTGACACTTATAAAAGTAACTGAGCCCGGACGTGAAACCCGTCTGGTTTTTTGTTCCGTTCGCAGCATCGGGATGCGGGAGTTCTACTCCGCCAGCGCCACAGACTTCCACCCGGAGATCAAGTTCGTCCTGGTTGACTACCTGGACTATGACGGCGAAACGCTCGCGGAGTACGACGGCCAGGTATACCGGATCATTCGGACATACAGGACGGGTCAAGAGCTGGAACTGACCGCTGAACTGGCCGCCGCGGAGGATGGTGACTTCTATGGCTAACCCAGTAATAGGCCCCGCAGCTCTGCCGGAGGCGCTTCGGCGTGAGCTGGAACTTTACCACTCCCGTGTCGTCGACCAGGTCAATGCCGCGGGTCAGACCGCAGTGAAGGCACTGGTCAAGCAAACGAAGGCCACCGCGCCGAAGCGCTCCGGTGACTTTAAGAAAAGCATTTCCTATAAGACCAAGACCGTCGGCATCTACGGGGCGAAGCAGTTCACCTGGGGCGCACGCGCTCCGCATTACAGACTGACGCACCTGCTGGTTCATGGCCATGCGACCGTTGACGGCGGGCGTGTGCCAGGTAGCCCATTCCTGCAGAACGCGCTGGACTCTGTTCTCCCCGAATACGTGAGAGCTGTCGAGGAGGCCGTAAGAAATGATTAACACAATTTTAACCGCCGCCGGTCTCCCCTATCGCGCGGCGCGGTACGCCGATCCACCCGCAGGCACGTACGCCGTATTCTTCGACGATGTGACCACTGACGGGCCGGACGGATACAACCGCATTTTTACGCACGACGTTACGGTGGAGCTTTACGAACCCCGCCCGGACGACAACGCGGAGACTGCTGTTGAGGCGGCACTTGACGCCCAGGGTCTGCCCTGGACGAAACAGGCCAGGTATTGGCTGGACTCCGTCCGTCGGTACCAGGTTATCTATGAATTTACTTACTACGAAAAAAGGAGGATCTGACCTATGGCAAAACGAGACAAGGATACAATCACCCTGGGCTCCGGCAAGATCTACCTGCAGGCATACACGAACACTGCGCCCGATGTCGACGCCCTTTGCGTCGACGAGAACCTGCTGGGCTACATCAAGGGCGGCGCGTCTCTGGAGTACACCCAGGAGACCTACGAGGAAAAGGACGACCTCGGTTTTGTTTCTAAGATCATTACCACAAACGAAGAGGCTATTCTGAAGTGTGGCCTGCTGACATGGAACGGCGCTACCCTGCAGAGTCTCATCGACCGCTGCGCAACTTCCGAATCCGGCGGCAAGCGAACTACCAAGATCGGCGGCAAGGGCAACGAACAGGGCGGCTACTATGCTATCTGTTTTAAGCACGAGGATGTCGTTGACGGTAATCTGTGGATCCGAATCGTTGGGCGTAATACCGCCGGTGCGACGCTGACCTTTGCAACCGATTCCGGTACGGTAATCGAACCTGAGTTCCGCGCACTCCCTTTGCTGGATTCCAACGGAACGCTGATCGAACTGATCGAAGAGATCGGCACTGGAAACCAGTAAATAGACTATTAACGGCGGGGCCTGCGTGCTCCGCTGTTAGTTTTTAGGAGGCCAACCCTATGGCTAAGACATTGGATTTTAACCTTTTATGCCCCCCCACGCTCCCGCTGGTTATGCGAGACGATGCGAGGACAGAAATCACGGTCAGCACACCGACCGAACGGCTCGTTGAGGAGCTGCAGGCGGTAGCGCCTGAACTCAACAAGGTTCTGGAGGCAAACGACGCAGACAGCGTCAAAGCCGTCTACGAACTGGCGGCAAAACTGATTAGCTGCAACAGAAACGGCTTGAAAGTAACCGCCGAGGATCTGAGTGGAAAGTATCGACTGAACCTGGAAGCTCTGATCGTTTTTTATAACGTCTATCTGGACTTTATAAACGAAATGATTAACGCAAAAAATTAGCCCTCCCGTATTACCCCCAGGCAGATAGTACGGGAGGGCATAAGTATACCATTGCGACATGGTGGCAGCATCTCGTGTCTGAGTACACGGGTCTCACGCTGCCAGCCGTTCGAGACCTGGACTTTCTGGAGTACCTCGTTCTGCGGCGGGACGCTTACATCCACCGCTTGAACCAGACCGAGGAAGGCCGGGAATACCTCGTCAACGCATGGCGCATGGAACAGACCAAGCCTGACAGGGCTCGGTTACGAGCAAAATACGGGAAGAGAGGAGGCGACCCGAATGGCGAATAACATAAAAGGCCTCACGGTTGAGATTGCGGGCGACACTACGAAACTGGCCGACGCGTTGGCTGATGTCAACAAAAAGACGAAAGACCTGTCGACCGAGCTGGGCCAGGTCAACCGGCTACTGAAGCTGGACCCCGGCAACGCTGAGCTGCTGGCGCAGAAACAGTCTATTCTTTCGGAAGCTGTGGAAAACACGGCCAACAAGCTGGAGACGTTGAAAGAAGCCGAGCGGCAGGTGCAGGAGCAGTTTGAGCGCGGAGAGGCTTCCGCCGAACAGGTCCGAGCACTGCAGCGCGAGATCATCGCGACCGAGCAGAAACTGAGCAGCTACCAGAACGCCGCGCGTGAAACTGCCGACGAGCTCGACCGCCTGGGCAACGCGGCGAACGACGCCGCCCGTGGAACGGACGACCTGGCGGATAACCTGGGTGACGCGGCGGATGAGGTCGAGGACCTGGGCAACGCCGCAGAGGACGCTGCGAAGGACACTGAGGACCTGGCTGGCACGCTTGACAACGTGGCCAACGTCGGCCTCACTACCCTGGCGGGCGTTGTCACCGCGGCTGTCGGCTCCCTGACCGCAGCGGCCGAGGCTACCAGAGAATACCGCACCGAAATGGCGAAGCTCGACACAGCCTTCACTGAGAACGGCCACACCAGTGAGGCGGCGCTGAACGCGTACCGCGATCTGCAGAGCGTTCTGGGTGAAACAGACCAGGCGGTCGAAGCGGCGAACCATCTGGCCCTGCTGACCGACAACGAGAAGGATCTGGCTACCTGGACCGGGGACATCTTGCCGGGCGTGTTCGCCACGTTTGGCGCGTCCCTCCCCCTGGAAGGCCTGACCGAAGCGGCGAACCATACTGCAAAGCTCGGCGAAGTCCAGGGCCCACTCGCGGACAGTCTTGAATGGGCGGGGATCTCCCTGGAGAGCTTCAACGAGTCCCTGGCGAAGTGCAGCGATGAACAGGAACGCCAGAAACTTATTATGGACACGTTGGCCGATATCTACGGCGATGCCTCCAAAGCCTACAAGGAAACGAACGCGGACGTCATCGCGGCGAACGCGGCAAACGAAGCATGGACGGCGTCCCTGGCCCAGGTCGGCGCGGCAGTCGAGCCGGTCCTTACCAAGGTAAAAGAGGTCGGCGCGGAGCTGCTGGCGAAAATGGTCCCGGCCATCGAGCTGATCTTGAATAACCTGCCTGTCGTTGCAACGGCGCTGGCGGGTATTGCGACGGCACTCGTGTCGTACAAGGTGGCCGCGATTGCAGCGACTGCCGCAGAGCAGGGTCTGACCCTCGCACAGTACGGCGCGGCAGCGGCGCAGAAAGTGCTGAACGCTGCCATGAACGCAAACCCCATCGGCCTGGTTATTACCGCGATCACCGCGCTCGTTGCGGCGTTCGTGTATCTCTGGAACAACTGCGAAGAGTTCCGCGAGTTCTGGATCAATCTTTGGGAGAAGATCAAGACCGTCGCACTCAACGTGGCGGACGCGCTGAAGGCCCTACCGGACAAGATCTACAACGCCATTTCCGGCGCGATAGACAAGGTCAAACAGTGGGGCGATGACATCGTCAACAAAGCCAAAACGGCTATGTCGAACACCGTCTCCAACGTAACCAACACGCTGAGCGCGATCCCCGGCAAAGTCGGCTCCGCTATCGCTGGCGCGATTACAAGCGTAGCACAGTGGGGCTCCAACATGGTGAGCAAGGCAAAAGAGGGCATGGCCAGCGTCGTGAGCTCTGTCACCAGCACACTGAGCAGCCTGCCGAGCAAGGTGCTTTCCATCGGCGGCGATCTCGTCTCCGGGCTGTGGAACGGCGTTAATGACAAGCTGGGCTGGCTGAAGTCGAAGATCAGCGGGTTCGCGTCGTCCGTTCTGGATAGCATTAAGAGCTTTTTCGGCGTCCACTCCCCGTCTACAGAAACGGCCTGGATCGGCGAAATGCTCGACCGCGGTCTGGCGGACGGTGTACTTGACAACGCCGACGCACCGATCAAAGCGATGGGCAAAGTCACAAGCGGCGTCCTTGACGCGGCGCAGTACGTTGACGGGCTGAGCATCGAGCGCAGTCTGAGCGGCACATCCGCCGCGGCACAGGTGGCCGCATCGTCTAGCGGCATCGCCGGGAAGCTCGACGCGATCCTGTCCGCTATTGAGCGCGGCCAGATTATCACCATCGACGGCAAACAGCTGATCGGCGCAACCGCCGACGGGTATGACAACTCACTCGGCCGACGCCGTGCGCTGGTAGCAAGGGGGGCGCTGTAATTGGCAAAACGAGCAATTAAATTCGGCGATTATGACACCGCCGTGACTGGGCTGTGGACTCTGACCGGGTGGACTCTCTCCAGCCCAGAGCAGCAGACCAATTTTATTGAGGTCCCGGGCAGACGCAGCGGTCTGCTCGACCTGTCCACCGCGATGACCGACGGCGAACCGATCTACAATTCCCGAACACTGAAGGCGACCTTCGAGAGCTCAGAGGGCACACGCCTGGAGCGTGAAGCTCGCATCAATACGATGCTGAACACGCTTGACGGGTACAGCATGAAGATCGTCCTGCCGGATGACTCAACGCACTACATGGTCGGGCGCGTAACGGTTAAAAAGAACTACAACGACAACGCGCACGCCGCGGTCGAAGTGTCTGCCGTGTGTGAACCGTGGCGGTACAACGCCACACGACAGCGGATTGGGCACTCGTTCGCGAGCGTCAAAGTCGCCGGAATTCGTATCACCATTGGGGGTCGATCGCCCGCAACCCCGACCGTGGAAGTCATTGATGCGGATTCGGAGGGGGTTACGGTCCAATACGAAGGGTATTCGTGGGTTTTATCCACCGGGACGTATGTGCTGACGCCTATCGTTTTCTTGCCTGGTGTAACCCACGAGTTTCGAGTGAGCGGCCAAGCCGGGACCCTCCGATTCTATTGGAGTGAGGGGGAGCTGTAAATGGCGGTATACGTTTATGCAGACGGCGCAACCGTCTATGCTCCACACCTTCCAGGGTATAGCTTACTCGATCTGAGGGTAACAGTATGCGTTGACAAAGCTGGCACGGCTTCGATCACCATGCCGCCGAGTCATCCGAGTTATAACAGTTTCACCAGCTACAAGACCCTCGTTACGATCTACCGGGACGACATCCTCCTGTTCAGGGGCCGCGCGCTCTACCCGGAGGATGCTTTCGACAACACCCGGACGATCACCTGCGAAGGTGAACGAGGGTTCTTCCTGGACTCGATCATCAGACCGTATCTCTACCAGGACGAGCCTTCCGCCATTTTTACGGATCTGGTCGAGCAGCACAACGCCCAGGTCGAGGCGGACAAGCGGTTCCAGGTCGGCACGATCACAGCGACAGACCCGAACGACTACGTCCGCCTGGAAAGCTCCAAAGCCGAGCAGACCTCGGACGCGATCGGGAAGCTGCTGGAGCGTGTCGGCGGGTATCTGGTATTTACCACGAACACCTCCGGCCAGCGGGTGGTCAACTGGTACGACGAACTGAACTACCGCAGTAACCAGGCTATCGAGTTCGGATCCAACCTGCTGGACTTCTCTCGCTCTGGCGCTAACACCGACATGGCCACGGTCATCGTGCCCTATGGTGCAAAGGACGAAGCGACCGGCATCCGCGTCACCATCGAGGAGGCGAACAACGGGGTCGATCATATCCAGGACGACGAGGCTGTGGAGCTGCGTGGCTCTATCGTTAAAGCGGTGTATTGGGACGATGTCACGAGCCCGTACAACCTTTTAACGAAGGCGCAGCAGTACCTTGCCCACAGTAAAATGATCGTGCAGTCGTTGAACCTGTCCGCGGTGGATCTGTCCGTGCTTGACAAGAACATCGACACCTTCCAGGTCGGCGACCTCGTCCAGGTACGAAGCAAGCCGCACGCGGTTGACGATATGTTCCTGCTGCGGGAACGAACATACGACCTTTTGAACCCTGCGAACGATACGGTCGTACTGGGTAAAGAGACCGCCACGCTGACCGGCGCGGACGTTATGGGCGATAAGGGCAACATGAACGAGATCCACCGAACCGAGAACGATATCAAGGGTGAGATCTCTGACGTTACGGAGATCGTCGGCGGCGTGAAGGATGAGCTCGGCGACGTCAAGGACGAATTTGAAGGCGTGAAGGATGAGTTCGGCGATGTCAAGGACGAAGTTGAAGGCGTCAAGGGTGAGCTCGGCGGTATTATCGAGACCACAACACGTACCTGCACCAGCCTGATAAACCAGACCAGTGAGGAGATCCGGCTGGAGGTTTCGGAGACCTACGCGAAAAACGAGGATATCGAGTCAATGGTCTCGACCTCGTTGACCCAGACGGCGCAGGAGTTCGAATTCAAATTCGAGTCACTGGAAAAGACCGTTGACGAGAACGACGCGGAGGCCCGTGCAAGATACGAGGCGATCGAGAAGTATATCCGATTCGTAGACGGCAACATCGTCCTGGGCGAAGCCGGGAACGAGCTGGTCCTGCGCATCGAGAACGACCGGATCAGCTTCCTTGACGCCGGCGCAGAGGTGGCGTACTTATCAGACCAAAAACTGAACGTCACGGACGGCCAGTTCATCCACTCTTTGCGGATCGGGCAGTTCATTTTCCTGCCACGCCGAAACGGCAACCTGTCCCTTGTTAGGGCAACGCCCGACATCGTCATAACCGGGATATCACATTCGCCCAACCCCGCGAGCTACGGCAACACCGTAACGATAACTGTTACCGCCACCGGTCAAAATCTCGGCTATCAGTGGCAGCGAAAGATTGACACGATTACCGACGGCTGGGAAAACATCTCCGGAGCGACGACAAACAAGTACCAATTCCAGTACCAGCAGTACACGCAGAAGGTAACGATCGGCAGTATTTCCAGTACGGTAACCCTCCCGCAGTACTACCGCTGCGTCGTGTCCGACATCACTGGCGCGGTCGTAACGTCCGACGAGTTACAGCTGTAAACACAACGAACACAGGAGGCGAAAAGCATGGGCGTTTCTCAAAGCCTGACCCTTACACAGTCCAGCCAGAACGTGGCTGCAAATACGTCCACCGTTCGGATCTTGTGGAAGTCAACCCAGACGGGTGAGAGCCATAACCTATATACACGAACCGCGAAATATTACGTATCTGTAAACGGCGGTTCTGAGGCCGAGTACAGCGTAAGTTACACACTGCCGAAGAGCTCGACACAGACCATTGTTGACACAACGATCACCGTCAACCACAAGACAGACGGCACCGGTTCTATTAAAGTCCGGACGTGGATGGACACCGATATCAGTGAGGGCGTGGTCGAGCAGACGAAGTCCCTGACCCTGACAACGATCCCGCGCGCCACAACACCGACGTTGAGCACGCGGACTGCGCAGGTCGGTACGTCTGTAACGATCACACTTCCCCGCGCAAGCACAAGTTTTACGCATGACCTTGCGTATAGCTTAAACGATGGCACGTATATCACGATGATAACCGGTATTACAACCGGGCACACATGGAAGATCCCGACCAGTCTGCTGTCCGGCCTGCCGACCGCCGCCAGCGGTGTCGTAACAATACGATGTACGACCAAGTCCGGGAGCACGACGATCGGCACGAAAACGGCCCGTCTGACTGTCACCGTAGCCGACTCGGATATACCTTCTATCTCGTCGGTCTCCGTATCGGAGGGCACGTCCGGGCTTGCTAGCCGATTTAATGCGTATATCCAGAACAAGTCAACGCTCAAGATCGGCGTAACGGCCAGCGCAACGTCCGGTACGTCTATCGCGAGTATCCAGACCATAGTGCAGGGTAAGAAGTACACAGGCGCGTCGTTCACGTCTGACGTGTTGACGCAGCCCGGTACCTTCACCATCACCGTCCAGGCCACCGACGCCAGAGGCAGAGTCTCCGCGGTTTACGAGAAAAGCGTGACCGTGCTGGCCTACACTGAACCGCGGATCGGTGAGTTTGACGCGTACCGCGTAGACGCTAACAACACGCCGAAGGAATCCGGGGAGTATGTCATGCTGAAGTATGACTTTTCCGCGCCCAGTCTGAACGGCGGGAACTCAGTCACGAAAAAGATCGAGTACAAGGCCACCACGTCCACGTCCTATACGACCGCGCAGACCAGCAGCAACGCGATCTCCGCGAGCGTGCAGGAGCGTCTGACAAGCCCGACCTTTCCGACAGATAACTCATATCTGTTCCGGCTGACTGTGACCGACTACTTCGGCGCGTCTGCCTCCCGTGAGGTGGCTGTCCAGACCGAGGACGTTATTCTGGACATCAAGGCGAACGGCAAGGGCCTCGCGTTTGGCAAGGTCTCAGAGCGCGACGGTGTCGAACTCGGTTGGCTTGCCTATGACACCGCAGGTGGAACGATCACGAACGGGCTCGCAAGCAACACAGACCCGCAGGAGGACCCGGACGCAACCATGGAGCATCTTATTGCGACCAGTAAGAACACGCCAGTCGACGGGTCGTTGTACTACATCAATACGTATTTCAACCAAACCCGGACCCTAAACTCAGAACGGACGCAGCTGGGGGTACCTGTCCAGAACGCCGACCCGCTGGGGTTCCGTCGGTTCTCCGGCGGAGCGTGGTCGGCCTGGTGGAAGGTCCAACCGGTCGTAGAGACCGGCACGTCTGGTATATGGTCCTACACAAAATACCTGGATAACACCGTCGAGCTGTGGGGCGTGTACCAGATCGCGAATACCGACTGTACTACAGCGATGGGCAGTATGTACCGCACGGCGGAGCTGTCCCCGTCGGGCTTCCCGTTCACGGTGGGCAGCCCGAAGCTGGTGGCCAGCTATGAGGCGGCTTCGATTAGCGGCAACACCACCGCGGACAACGGCGCACTGCTCCACCCGCGCGGGGCGGCTACTGCGTCCGGTCCGCCGAAGTATTACCTGATACGACCGACTACGCGATCCACCCTGGCCGGCAAGATCACCATGCACGTCGTCGGTACGTGGTAACTTTTTTTGAGGAGGTGCATCATGGGCAATATTTGCGTTTCGGTAAGAAACAAGATTGCTACAAATACGACCCCGGACGAGACCATCGTCTGCGGGAATAGTGGGTACTCAGTCACCTTTGATTTTGACGAAGAGTGGTCGGCCCTGTCTGACCGCACCGCCCGGTTCGTCTACTTCATAGGCCGGAACCGCTACAAGAAAGAAGAAAAGTTCACAGGTGACACGGTCTCCTTCCCTGTTCTCAGCAATATTGATTATGTCCTGGTCGGCGTGTATGCCGGGGACTTGAGCACGACGACCCCGGCGCGGGTTATGTGCAGCCGGTCTATTCTGTGCGGTGACGCGCAGGAGCAGATCAGCGAGGAAGAACGGAAGGCGCTCCAGGCACAGATCGGCGAACTTGTCAACCTCTCGACGGGAAACAAGGGGGACCTGGTCTCCGCGATCAATGAAATCTACCGCCTCAACGGCGGGGAGCTCGACCCGGCCATCGTCGAAAACGCGGTAAAAGAATACCTCGAGGCGAACCCGCCCAGCGGCGGAGTCGATTTTGAAGTAGACGAAACCTTGTCGCTCGATCCAGAAACTAAGATCCTGCGCGTCAACACTACGAACAGTATGGAGCAGGACAATACACGCCCGATTACATCCGCTGGCGTTTTTGCCACGGTCGGCAATATTGAAGCGTTGCTGAAAACCATTTGATTGGAGGAATAACTTATGAGTGTAGCAACTTATATTTCTAGCCTTGAAACCAGCAGAAACACAATCAGAAATAAACTTATTGAACTTGGTATGGCGCAGAGTTCTGACAAGTTGGACAAACTGGCGGCTGCCATTGAGGGTATTATCAATCAGGGCGCAATTTCCGCAACCGTGCAGGAAGGTGAAACATACACAATCCCAAGGGGGTTCCACCCTGGTACTGGTACCATTGCCGGTGTTGCCGGTGGCGGCAATTATACACTTCAGGCAAAGGTTGTAAAGCCTACCAAGCAGCAGCAGCCCATTTCTTCCGATGCTGGTTATTATGGCCTGTCTAGCGTAACCGTTGAAGCAATTCCGGAAGCATATCAGGATGTTACCAGTGTAACTGCAAAACCCGGTGATGTTCTCAGCGGCACCATTTTCGTTGCTGCGGATGGTACTGTCACTCCCGGTGAAATGCTGAATCACGGTGCTGTCGATCAGTATTTGAGTGGTACGGTTGTTTCTTACACCATCCCGAGGGGCTTCCACCCTGGTACTGGTGCCATCAAAATCACTCTGGAAAACAAGATTGTCACGCCTAAAAAGAACCAGCAGAAGATTACCGCGTCTGAGGGTAAGGTTCTTGGTGAAGTCACTGTCGAAGCAATTCCTGATCAGTATCAGGACGTCACTCCCGTAACCGCTGGTGCAAGTCATGTTCTGGCCGACTATAAGTTTGTCGATGCAGCCGGCACAGTGGTAGACGGCTCCATGCCGAATAACGGAGTTATCACAAATACCATTGACGGTCTCACTACTACCAGCGTAACCGTTCCTGCCGGCTACACTTCCGGCGGCACCGTCTCACTGACTAACGATATCGAGGAAGCCCTTGCGGCAATCTAGGGGGTGCGCGTATGAGTATTGTAAGCGAGATCGACCGCATTATCGGGCTGGTTAGCGAGTCGCACGAAGCTGTCAAAGCAAAGGGCGGCACAACCGCTGCTCCGTACACAATCGGGAAACTGCCCGGCGCGATTGAATCAATCCCGGAAGCGAAAGACCCCGTTTTGCAGGAAAAGGACGTAACACCCAAAACAACCCCTACCGATGTAACACCTGACAGCGGGTATGACGGTCTGAGCAAAGTAACAGTAAAAGCTATGCCGACTGCTACACAGGCAACTCCGTCTATCACAGTCGGCACCGATGGTAAAATCACAGCGTCTGCAACACAGGCGGCTGGTTATGTCGCAGCGGGGACGAAGAGCTCCACGAAGCAGCTTACCACAAAAGGAGCGGACATCATCACACCTGGCACAACAAATCAGACCATCGCCGCGGGCACTTATTGTTCTGGTACACAGACAATTAAAGGTGACACCAATCTGACAGCTGACAATATCAAGTCTGGTGTGTCCATTTTCGGTGTAGAGGGTAGCTATGAAGGCAGCGGTTCTGGCGGTGCGAACACGGTGAATGTGCGCGTACAAGGTGGTGCGCTTCTCGGTTTTGATGTTAATGGGAACGCCGTTGAAGTCGAAGGCGGCCGTTCTTGTGATTTTTTAGGCGGGATCGCGTACGCCCCCATTTCTGGTAATGTTAGTTATTCTGGAACATACATACGCCACCCAAGAAACTCCTTCTTATTCAAGTTTGTTACAGACGGCGTTTACACTATCTCAACCAGCGGCGGCGGCGGTGGCAGTTAAACCGAGGTGAACGAAATGAAGAAACTGATTTGTATTGCACTGGCGGCTGCGCTGTGTATGGCACTGACCATCCCAGCCGCTGCAATCACAACGGGTAGATGGGACTTCTCCGGTATCAATGAAGCAATTCAGAAGGTCGCAGAGGATGCACCTGTACAGGAAACCAAACCTGTGCGTCTCCCCGCTTACCTGCTGGAACAGGTACACAAGGCACATAAGGTGCAGCGAGAAAACGCGGAGAAGTTCTGGAACCGCTGACCACTATTTGAAACTATTTGAAAGGGCTGATATCTATGGACGTCTGGGCTATTGCCGTCGCGTGGGGGATTCCTACCGCGACGACGGGGTTTTTTATCTGGCTGTTAAAACAGTACATTGACAAGCGCGACAAGCAGCACGAAGCCGAACAGGCCGAACGTGAACAGCGGGCCGAAGAACGTGAACGGAACCGCGAACAGCTCGACCTCATCCTGCTGCAGTCCACGTCCGCCGCCATTGCGCTGGGAGAGGCTACAGCCAAAGCCGTCCAGCGGATCCCGGATGCGCACTGCAACGGCGATATGCACAGCGCCCTGGACTACGCGGCGAAAGTGAAGCACGAGCAAAAAATATTTCTGACCTCGCTGGGCGTCCACGCCCTGCACGAGGATTAAAACGTACCCGGGAGGGGTAAACCATGGTAAAAGCTAAACTTATTAAATGGGCAAAGGCTGCGGGCGTTCGTGCGCTCAAAACAGTCTGTCAGTCCGCCGTGTCGATCATCGGCACGACTACAATGCTCGGGGATGTGAACTGGTCCGTCGTGATCAGCGCGGCGCTCCTGTCCGGGCTGCTGTCCCTGTTGACCAGTGTAGCCGGTCTGCCCGAACTGAAAGAGGGTGTATCTGAATGAACCTTATAAAGAGCATCGCAGTCCAGAACCCGTGCTACCGTGCGGGCAGGACGATCACGCCCAAGGGCCTGATGCTGCACAGCGTGGGCTGTCCGCAGCCAAACGCCGCCGTATTCGTCAAGAACTGGAGCAGCGCGAACGCCTCCGTATGCGTCCACGCAGTACTGCAGGCGGACGGCACTGTTTATCAGCTTCTGCCCTGGCACTGGCGCGGCTGGCACGGCGGCGGTTCGTCCAATAACACCCACATTGGTGTGGAGATGACCGAGCCGGACTGCATCCGATACACCAACGGCGCGAACTTCACCTGCTCCGACTGGCAGGCTGCGGCGAACCAGGTCAGAGGCACATACAAGACCGCGGTCGAACTGTTCGCGTATCTGTGCAAGCTGTACCGTCTCGACCCTCTGACTGACATCTGCAGCCACGCGGAGGGCTACAAGAAGGGCATCGCATCCAACCACGGTGACCCCGACCATCTGTGGCGCCAGCTCGGCCTGTCCTACACGATGGACACGTTCCGCGCGGATGTCAAGGCCGCCATGGCTGACACGTCTGCAGAGTCTGCCGGTCCTACCGTCCATAAAAAGGACTACTCCGCAACGGTCGAAGCCTGGCAGCGCGCAGCCATCGCCGACGGGTACAGCTTCCCGAAGTATGGCGCGGATGGCGTGTGGGGCGCGGAGTGCGAGGCTGTAGCCGCGCAGGCCATCGTCCGACAGCGAGACATCTACAAGAACAAAAACTTGACCAGGTTCGTCCAGCAGGCCCTCGGCATGACCGGGGACGACGTTGACGGGCTGTGCGGCCCCCGCACGACCAATGCGATCCGGGCGTTCCAGTACAAGCATGGCCACGTCCTTACCGTGGACGGTATCGTCGGGCCTAAGAGCTGGAAAGTAATGTTAAACGTGTAAAACGAGTAAAGGGCACCCTTCGGGGTGCCCTTTTTTGCTTTTTTATCCGGTTTGGCGTTCTTAAAAAGTCAATGACTGCAACGGTTTTTTATTAAAGTCATCATGTGTTGTTTGGTTTATCAACGTGTACATGATGCCTTTAAGCGGCGTAAAAAAAATTACAGCCGCAAAAACACCTCGAGAGTGAAGTTCTCCGCGGGCTTTTTACCCCGCTGGTCAGTGCCGTCGTGCGGTTCGCCGGTGAACTCGACGCGCTCTATTACACTCTTTATGATCTTGTTCTTCTCGTCCGCCGTCATGGCATCATCCCGCAGCGCTGCTATAGCGCTCTCCAGGGAGACGATTCGCTCGGCGTAGTCAACGAACTCCGGCATAGTAGCGCGCGCGGTCTCTATCGCCTCTTCACACGCGTCGATCTTCTCGCGCAGATCGTTATGCCGGCGCTCGAACACCTCGGTCGTATACGTGCCAGTCTCCAGCAGTTCGAACTGTTTCTCTTCCTGACCGAGGAGGGCGGAGAGCTGCTTTTGTAGTTTATCTATGATCGACTGCTGAATCTTGCGGGCGTTCCCGTCGTCGTTTTGCAGTTTCACACGCAGATCTGGGAGCTCTGAGTTCTCCAGTGAGACCAGCAAAGCCTCTACCACCCCGGCGGCAGGCGCTGTCCTGAAGCACACGGGTTGGTAACGACACGCGTACCGGGCGGCGGCGTTTCTGTACCGGTGTAGCATCATGGCGCGCCCGCACTTACTGCAATACAGAACCCCCGCCAAAGGGTTAACCAGTTCGGTCGAATTCTTTACACGTGGGTTGGTAATGAGCCGTTTCTGTGCTAGTTCAAAGGCCTCCGTGTCAATGATAGCGGGGTGAATCCCGTCTGCGACTATAACCTCATCGTCCGAGGATTTGACGCGTCTCTTTATAATCCGCCCGCCTTCCAGTAACTCCACGGTTTTCACAGCATTAAACACGATCGCCCCAGTATAGTGCTGATTTTTCAGTATGCGTCGGATCGTTGAAGGGGTCCACATCTCCCCGGAGGGGCTGGGTACGCCGCGGTCGTTCAGTTCTCGCGCTATCCGGTATAAGCTGGCATTGTCCCGCGTGTATTTGTGGAATATCAGCCGAACTATATCGGCGTCGTCGTTCGGTTCGAGGGTCGTGACCTTCCCCTGTTTTATTTTATCGTAGCCGTACGGGGCGGAGCTCGCTATGTACGCGCCGCGCTTCGCAGATCTGACGCGGCCCATCCACTGGATATCGCGCATATACTCGTAGAAGTCTCGCCCTCTGAGCAGTTCATCCTGGAAGAACTTCCGCTCCATCTTTTTGTCGAGGTCGTAGACCATCATCGGTGTAATTACAAGCGTACCGGACAGCTGGAAACTTTTTATCACTCTATCGCAGTCACCGAGATCGCCGCGCGAAATACGGGAAGGCTCGACGACCAAGCAGCCACGGATAGCAGGATCTTCGATTCTGGCCAGCACACTTTTAATCTCCGTGCGCCCCGCGATGGACTCCGCGGATCCGATTTCCTTGTATACGTTCGCAGGCGGCACCGGCGCGCCAAACTCGCGCACTGCGTATTCCTGCAGAGACGTCTCGTGCTTCGACAGGACCTCCTCGACAGACTCGTTTGGGTCGTCCTTCCTCGATTTGCGGAGGTATATGATGACCTCCTCAGGTTTTAACTTCGTTTTACTTGTTACCATTTTTTATATCCTCCCTGTTTTCGACTTCATTTGCATTTTGATTATTTATAATTGACTTAAGATTCCACCTATTTCTGATTGTATTGAATGGGTGAAATGTTTTTGCTATTCTTAACTCGTAGAACGCCAGTTCGGAAACAGAAAGGGGCCCACTATGTCAGACCTAGAATTTTTGAAAAACCTAATCATCGATCAAGTAAACAACTCCACAGACGTGAGTCTGCTTGACCTTATTCTGAAACTACTTATTTCTGAGGGCTGATACGATCACCTTTAACCCCTCATACTCCTCTGGCTTCAACTCAGCCAACTGCCGTACAAAATCAAAGAAGGCCGGATCATTCCGTAATTTAGCGACGACTTTAACCAGGTCGTCGTTCTTTTTTTGATCCTCAGAACGGCCACGAGGCACGTCATAGCCAAGAAGCCACGCCTCGTTGACACCTAGCGCGCGGGCCAGCATATACACACGGTCGGCCTTCGGAACGTACCTGCCCGACAGATAATTACTGACCATCGACTTCGGGATCCCCGTCTTGTTTGCCAGATCAATAGGCCGGATGTTATTGTCTGCCATCGCTATGCGTAGACGCTCCTGAAAAGATACTGGGTTCTCAATACTGTCTTTACTCATTTTTACAGTCACCTCCTGAACACAGTATAACACATAAACGAAACAAATCAAGAAAAAAGTTCTGTTTACCGAAAAAAAGTTCTTGACATATACAATACCCCGTAGTAATATAGCGTTGCGAGTCGGTTCTGGAAGCAGAACTAGAAAGGAGGAAAAGCATAAATGCTGGAGTTCAATTTTAGTAAACTGCAGGGTCGGATCGTGGAAAAATTTGGCACGCGTTCCGCTTTTGCGACCGCCTGCGGCATGGCGGAGTCTGTTTTGTCTAGCAGATTAAATAATAAAGTATATTTTGACGCGCCGGAGATTTATACAATCTGTGAACTGCTGGACATTCAGGCCGAAGATATCCCGGTTTATTTTTTTACCGTATAAGTTCTGTTTGCAGAACTCAACAAGGAGGGACGCCATGACAGGATGGACTGAATCCACAACACGACCGGGCTACCGTGAGAAAACGATCCACCACGGGCCTGCAACCGTCGTAATCCGCCGGCCCACGACGGACACGACACAGGCGGAGAGTCAAATCCGCCAGACGCTGGGAAGCGTAATGCGCGAATACCTACATAGGAGGAAAACAGCATGAACACGATCACACTGACTGTCGAGCTGTGCGCGGACGACCGTGACAGACTGGACAGAATACTGAAAGCCCTGGAGGGCCTGCAGCAGCCGAACTGCCACAGCTGTGTGGAGACGGCGGTCGGTATGACCAAAGGACTGGCCGAACTCGCTGAAAAGGCTGTAACGCACGAGCCGGTGGAAGAGCCGGAACAGGCGGAGGCTGCTGCCACGCCGACCTACACGAAGGACGACATCAGGGCGATGGTCCGCACCCTGGCCGCGTCTGACAATCCGAAGCTAAAACAGGCAAAGGCCATTGTAAAAGAGTACGCCGTGAAGGTGAGCGAGATCCCCGCAGACAAGTATGACGAAGTCATGGATAGACTGACCGAGCTGAACAATATGGGCGCATAACCGCCCGCATAGATAAGAAAGGATAAAGAAATGAGCGAAGCCGTCTGTATTACCGCAATCGTATGCACCACCCTGGTTATCATCTGCTGGATGATGTTCGGAAAAAGAGGAGGCAAACATTGAACAATCTTGAATTGACGATTGCCGCACTGAAGCAGTGCGTGCCGCCTGAGAAGTTCGCCGCGGCCATGAAAAAGGTCGAAGAGGAAAACGCGGTACTCGTGTCCGACTCGCGGGATCTCGAGGCGATGGCAGAGGATCTGCTGACACAACTGGGATGCCCTTCCCACGTCCTGGGCTTCCGGTTCCTAGTCATTGGCCTGACGCTAATCATCAAAGAGCCAAGCCTGTCGTGCAACGTGACAAAACAACTATACCCCCGTATCGCTGAGGAGTTCGGCGATACGACAAAGAGCCGCGTCGAGCGCGGGATCCGGCACGTCATTGAGATCGCCTGGGCCACTGGGGACGACGATGAACTGCGGAAATACTTCGGAAACGGCGTGAGCTTCCTCACCGGTCGGCCCACTAATTCCGCCTTTATGGTCAGAGCCGCCACCCTGCTCCGAAGAGAGGTTGAGAAGAAAGAGGGCGCAGACTGTGCCTAAATTCTATAAAGAAGGTGATTGAATGACAAAACATAGTAAACGAGCGCACGCCCTGTTGAGCGCGTCCAGCGCGGAAAGATGGCTGAACTGTCCACCGTCCGCCCTGGTGGCTTCGACCTATCCAAACGAGTCCAGCGAGTTCGCCCGGGAGGGTACGCTGGCGCATGAAGTGGCGGAATTTTTTGTAGGCATGAACCCCGACGCGGTGACCGAGAAACTGCTCGGCGATTTTAGGAACTGGTTCGCCTCTGATGATATCACGATGGAGATGCTTGACTGCGCTTCAGGGTATCGTGACTACATCCAGGAGCAGATCCATACCGATGACGCCCTGGTTATGCTGGAGCAGCGGGTTGACTTTTCGCCGTGGGTTCCGGACGGGTTCGGCACGGCGGACTGCATCATCATCCAGGGCAACACCATGGACGTTATCGACTACAAGTATGGCAAAGGCGTGGCAGTTTCTGACGTTGACAACCCGCAAGAAAAGTGCTACGGGCTGGGCGCGTTGAACGACTACGGCTTCGCCTACGACATTGACCTGGTCCGGCTGCATATCTACCAGCCGCGGATCAATAACGTCAGCGTGTACGAACTGACAGCGGACGAGCTGCTGGCCTGGGGTGAAGCGATCAAACCGATCGCAGAGCAGGCCGCGAAGGGCGAAGGCGAATATAACGCCGGGGCCTGGTGTAAGTTCTGCCCCCACGCAGGACGCTGCAGAGCGCTGACCGACGTGTGCAGTGAGTACGTCAAGGCCCACGGCATGGAGACGACCCTGCCGGTGCTTGCGCCGCATGAGGTGGCCGAAGTGCTGGCGATGGAGCCGCTGGTCTCGCTGTGGTTGAAACGAGTCAAGGATCAGGCTCTGAATACCCTGCTCAAGGGTGAACAGGTGCCCGGGTTCAAAGTGGTAGCCGGTCGAGGCTCGCGGCAGTGGGCGGACGACCTGGAGACGGCGGAGCTGTTAAAGTCCGCCGGGTACGCCCTGGAGGATATTACAAAGACCGAACTGCTCAGCGTGGCCGCTATGGAGAAGGCCCTGGGCAAAAAGAAGGTGGCTGAGCTGGTCGGCGGTCAGATCCTGACGCACACCGGCGCGCCTACCATTGCAACCGAAAACGATAAAAGACCGGCATACAGTCCGGCTGATGATTTTGAAAACCTGGAGGGGTGACTTATGGGCTTAATACGTAAACAGATAAAAATCGCACGTCAGTTTGCAGGCCTGACTCAGGCAGAGCTTGCATCTGTTCTGGGCATAAAACAGGCAACCGTGTCAAAATACGAAAAAGGCGAAATCATCCCGTCCGTCGAGCGGTTGGAGAAGATTTTAGACGTCCTGGGCTACGAGCTCCAAATCGTGCCAAAACATAACAACCCGGAGGGACGAGCATTACCAGATCCCGCGAGACTGTAAGAACGAAAAATACTAATCAATAAAAAGGAGACCAACACCATGAGTAAGAAAATTGTACTGCGTAACGTAAGACTGAGCTATGAACACATCTTCACACCTACCGCGTTTGACGATAGCCAGGACGCGAAGTATTCCGCTGTGTTTATCGTGCCGAAGGACCACAACGACCTCCCTGCCCTGAAGCGCGCCATGTTCGAGGCAGGTCAGGAAGCATTTTCTGCCGATTTTGTCAAGCCCGGCGAATGGCCCCGCGGTTTCACCTGCGGCCTGAAGGACGCGGACGTTGACACCGACGACCTGGGCGATGTACTGGCAGAGAAGAACCCCGCGTATAAGGGCTGTTATATCATCTCCGCGAACAGCACGCGCCGCCCTGTAATTGTCAACCGTAACAAGGCCGCTCTTACCGAAGAGGACGGCGTCATCTATTCCGGCTGCTACGTCAACGCAAGCCTGAACGCCGCGGGCTACACATACGGCAAGATGAAGAAGGGCGTCAAGTGCTACCTGAACGGTGTCCAGTTCGTAGCAGACGGGGCTAAGTTCGGCACAGACGCGACCGACGACTTCGACGCGCTGGATGGTGAGGATGATGACATCTTCGCATAAGCGGTGGCTCTACTGTGATATCGAGACGTTCAGCTCGACGGACATCCGAAGCGCTGGTGCGTTCAAGTACATGGAGGCCGACGACTTCGATATCCTGCTGATCGCCTACGCCTGGGACGACGGACCTGTGCATCTGGTTGACATGACGAAGCTGCACACGGATCTGGCGGAGTGCACAAAGTACCAGGACTTTCGGGCCGGGCTGGCGGATCCTAACGTGGTGAAGGTGGCGCACAACTCTGCTTTTGAGCGCGCAGCCTTCGCACGGGCGTTCGGAGAGTACCAACCTCCTGAACAGTGGGTCGATACTATGGTGCTGGCCGCGTATAACGGCCTGCCTATGGGCCTTGACGCGGTGGGCGCGGCCCTGCAGCTGGCCGATCAAAAGATTAAGGAAGGCTCCGCGCTTATCAATTATTTTTGTCGTTACTGCAAGCCAACAATTTCCAACGGCGGCAGAACCCGCAACCTGCCAGCCCATGCGCCTGACAAGTGGGCCCGGTTTATCGAATACTGCCGCCGGGACGTTGAGGTCTGCCGGGCGATTTATAAGCGGCTGAGCAGCTACCCGGTGACTGACTTCGAGCGCCAGGTCTGGGCTCTGGACGCGCGGATCAATGAACGCGGCGTACTGGTAGACATGGAACTGGCACAGGCGGCGATCGACGTGGACGAAGCGTTCAAAGCCGAACACACTGAAGAGCTGGCCCGCCTGACCGGTCTGGACAACCCGAACAGCGTTAGCCAGTTGAAAGGTTGGCTGGAGACCGTGGGCATATTCTGCGACAGCCTGGACAAGGCAACCGTTGCGGACCTGCGTAAGACCGTCACCGACCCCACAACGCGCCGGGTGCTGGAGCTCCGCAGCCTGCTGGGAAAGACCAGCACAAAGAAGTACACAGCCATGGTAAACGTCGCAGGCGCCGACAACCGCGTCCGGGGCTTGCTCCAGTATTACGGGGCCTCCAGGACCGGCAGATGGGCAGGCAGGCTCGTCCAACTTCAAAACCTCAGCCAAAATCACCTTGACGAGATCGCTCTGGTCAGGGAGCTCGTTCGGGCCAAAGACCTCGACACGTTGGAACTGCTGTACGACAGCGTGCCGGACGTGCTGAGCCAGCTGATCCGTACCGCGTTGGTAGCAAAGCCCGGACACACGTTCCTGGTCTGCGACTACTCCGCCATCGAGGCGCGCGTCATCGCGTACCTGGCGGGCGAGCAGTGGCGCATGGATGTCTTTGCTGAAGGTGGGGACATCTACTGCAGTTCCGCATCTCAAATGTTCAAAGTGCCAGTAGTAAAACACGGCGTCAACGGCCACCTGCGCCAGAAGGGCAAGATCGCGGAACTGGCCTGCATAGCGGAAGGGCAGCTGGTACTCACGGACGTGGGCCTGGTGCCCATTGAGAAGGTGACCACAAACATGAAGGTCTGGGATGGCGTCGAGTGGGTAACCCACGCCGGGGTCGTCTACAGAGGAGAAAAGGAGGTCCTGACCTATGGGGGACTGGAGGCGACCGCGGACCACGTCGTATGGGCCGAGATCGACGGGCAAACGAGGACGCTATACTTCGGAGACGCCGCCGCCCGCGGCGCACCTCTCACACAAACCGGAGCAGATCGGCGCCCGCTTCGGGTGGGTGGAGATAATCAGCCCGGAGAAGCGATGGAACAAAAGCTGGAACCACTGTTATGTGCTAACCAGATGCAACGGCTGCGGGGCGGTGCAGTGGCAGCTACTAGACAACCTGCGCGCGGGCAAGTCGAAGGGCTGTCAAAGCTGCTCCCAACGCCGGGCTGTCCCGCGGTGGCTGGACAGACGCTTCACAGCGGCGAAGCAACGCTGCACGAACCCGAAGGACGCCAACTTCAAAAACTACGGGGCCCGCGGCATAGAATTCCGTTTTCCAAGTGTGACCGAGGCGTGCCTGTATATGATCGAGGGGCATGGCCTGCCTGGGCGCGAGATGGAGCTGGACAGGATCGACGTCAATGGCCACTACGAACCGGGGAACCTGCGCTGGGTGACACATCAGGAGAACTGCGCGAATCAACGCCGGCATCTCGAAAAGTAAAAGTTTACGACCTCGTAGACGCTGGCCCGCGCCACCGTTTTACTGTTTCCGGTGTACTGGTTCATAACTGCGGGTACGGCGGCGGCGTGGCGGCTCTGAAAGCGTTCGGCGCGGATAAGATGGGCCTGACTGAGGAAGAGATGCAGAGTATCGTAACCCAGTGGAGAGCCGCATCCCCGTCGATCCCGAAGCTGTGGAGAGACGTCGAACGCGCCGCAAAGATGGCGGTACAAAACCCCGGCAGGACGTTCTCCGTCGGGCGCACAGCGTCGTACTGGAAAGACGCCGACGCGCTGCGCTGCCGACTCCCGTCTGGCCGTGTGCTTACCTACTGGGGGGCACGACTTGACAACGACGGCAGTCTGTGCTTCATGGGTCAGAACCAGACGACGCGCAAGTGGGAGAAAACTTCCACATGGGGAGGCAAGCTGGTCGAGAACATCGTGCAGGCCGTAGCGCGTGACTGCCTGGCGGTCGCACTGGTTCGACTGGACGAGGCGGGTTATGGCATCGTGTTCCACGTGCATGACGAGGTCGTTATCGAAGCGCCGGAGGGCTGGTCGTGGAAAAACGTGGCCGCGATCATGGGCGAACCAATCGACTGGGCTCCTGGCCTGCTGCTCACGGCTGACGGGTACGAGACTAAATTCTACCGCAAAGACTGACAACACATAAAGGAGGGCGAAACCCTTGAACATAGCAAATGACAAAGCGCTGGACATCGCCCTGGGCAACAGCCGCAAAACTAAGACGTGGAAGAACACGCCGATGCTCTGGTCGGAGCTGCTGGATAGGCTCAGCCGCACCGTCCGAACATCTGAGACCGTGGCCGAGTATAACGCCATGACCCGGAACCAGCAGAGCGAGCGGAAGGACGTCGGCGGGTTTGTGGGTGGGTACTGTAACCACGGCAACCGCTCCGACATCCGGCACCGATCAACGCTCTGCCTCGACGCGGACTTCGCAGACGCGGAGCTCTGGCCGGACTGGAAAGCGCGGTA
>JAEIGA010001485.1_pt1 | contig 36634 bp, 26 predicted proteins | sample 9270691 | NCBI WGS metagenome assembly JAEIGA01 (sample SAMN17057246, study PRJNA624740) | gut metagenome | biome: biome; isolation source: fecal sample | host: Bos grunniens | place: China: Xizang | collected 2019
CTTGTTACCGCGGATGATGTGATCCTCTGGCAAGAACTGCTTCCAGTAGTCGTATGCCTCCTGGTCGAATGGTACACCATCCTCCTCTGAGCCCTCGAATACTGTAGCATACATACGGCTCTTGTCGAGCTTATACACCTCTGTAAGAAGCTCCCATGCCCACTCAATAGCCTCCTTCTTGAAGTAGTCGCCATACGACCAGTTGCCGAGCATCTCAAACATAGTGTGGTGGTATGTGTCGTGACCTACCTCCTCAAGGTCGTTGTGCTTACCAGACACGCGCAAACACTTCTGCGTATCGGCTACACGGGGCCACTTGCGAGGTGCATTTCCAAGAAATATGTCCTTAAACTGGTTCATACCAGCGTTGGTAAACATAAGTGTTGGGTCGTTCTTAACAACCATAGGAGCAGAGGGTACAATCTCATGCTGCTTACTCTGGAAGAAATCCAGAAATGCTTGTCTTACTTTATTAGATTCCATATATTGTTAATTGTTATTATTGCCTTATTTTTACCTTATTTTTTAATAGCTTGCAAATTTACGCAATTTAAATTAATTTTGCACCGTTATAAGGGATATTTTTAATATTTTTATTTATCTGTGATGAGTAATGGTGGACGTAGCCACAATGGCACCAATAAAAAACGATGGTCTAGGGGGTATCGCATAATCTTTAGACTGTTCATTGCGTTGCTCATTGCTGCCGCCAGCAACCTTCTGATATCCTTCTGGTTTGACACCCCAAAGATGGCTAGAATTCGCCGCGATAACCAGCAACTAAAGATGCAATACGCCATTCTTCAGGAGAAGATACGCTCTGCGGAGTCTATTCTTGCAGATGTTAAGCACCGCGATCAGTTTGTGTATCGTCCTCTTCTAGGTATCGACACTTTGGATATTCCTCAAGTCTATGTGGAGTATAACGATAGTAAATACTCAACCCTTCCCGATGGAGAGTATGGCGATATGATTGAGAATGGCTGGCGAAGCATCGATAAGCTAGCTCGTGAGATATACTATGCTTCGCGCTCGTTGGATGGCACGCAAGATATGGCCGAAAACAAGGAGGAGTTCTCTACCGTTATTCCTGCTATATGGCCTATCGATCGCACTCGACTCAAAAAGGTTAGCAGTCTCTATGGCATGCGCAAGCATCCACGCTATGGATTTTGGAAGATGCACGATGGCGTAGATCTTTCAGCGCCCAAGGGAACGCCGGTATATGCTACGGGAAATGCTGTCGTCACACGCTCACATTGGCAGCCAGGATATGGCCAGCTCATAGAGTTAAACCATGGCTTTGGATATAGAACTCGCTATGCTCACCTCTCGAAGCGATATGTATCTCCTGGCGATAGTGTTACACGTGGTCAGGTGATAGGCGAAGTAGGTAATACAGGTGTATCAACAGGTCCACATTTGCATTATGAGGTATGCTTCCGTGGCAATACAACAAATCCTATTCACTACTTCAATAAGGATATGTCGCCAGAGTCGTATGTCGAACTTATGAAACAGATTGAGGAGAGCATGAATAAATAGTTGATATTATGGGTGATAATAAGAGTGTAAATAGGTGGAAGTTTCACGATAAATATCGCATTATGCCCCACGTTATAAAGTTTTTGGTGTGGGTTGCTGCAATTATCGCTTGGTGGGTAATTATCTCACTCTCTATCGACATGCCTCTGGAGTACAGACTGCGCCACTCTACAGATGATTTGCGTGCGGAGTATGATAAGATGTCAGTGCGTTACGATTCATTAAATCTAGTGCTGGAGAATGTGATAAGACGCGATGAGAATGTCTTTAGAAAGTTGTTTGAATCAAACCCCTACGACATAAGTGCCGATATGGAGAGAGAGCGTATCGAGCTGTATGAGAAGCTTATGAGAATGGATAATGATGAGCTGTCGGAGGTGTTAGATAAAAAGATACAATCGGCTATAAAAGAGGAACATAATGTACTTAAATCGTTTGAGAACCTTAAGTATAATATATCAACTAATAATATATCAATAGATTACATTCCTGCGATTCAGCCTGTTAATAATCGACAACTAACACTTCTTGCAGCTGGTAAAAAGCCTTTAATTAACCCATTTCATCGCACTATTCGTGAGCATCATGGCGTTGATTACCTAGTGCCTGAAGGTACCCCTGTTTTTGCCACTGCAGATGGTACGGTTAAAATACTCTCGGAGAAGAACTCCTCTCATGGCAAGGCTGTGACCATAAGCCATGCAAACGGATATGAAACAGCGTATAGTCACCTCCTGGACATTCGCGTTAAGAAGGGGCAAAAGGTAAAGCGTGGTGATATCATAGCTTTGTCGGGTAATAGCGGACTCTCGTTTGTTCCACACCTCCACTATGAGGTGATATATAACGATACGCGTGTAGACCCTATTCACTACTTCTTCTTGGAGCTGAAGCCTGATGAGTATCAGCAGATGATACGTATTGCGCTATCAAGCATGCAGTCATTTGATTAATACGATGATTTAAATTTTATTACCATGTCTCAACTAAAGTTAATTTTACTAGACTTTGATGGCACTTTAGCCGATACTGCCGAGGCTAATGCTATGGGGTATATTGCCGCACTAAAGGAGTATGGTATAGAGTTAAGTCGCGAGGAGTATTTTGCGAAATACTTCGGCATGCGCTGTGCCGAGTTTCTTGCATCTGTAGGAGTTTCGCACGAAGATATCGCAAATGTTAGGCGCCGCAAGATAGAGTTATACCCTACTTTCTTCAATACCGTGACACTGAATGAATCGCTTTGGCAATGGTGTCAGATGTTAAGGCGTGGCGGCGTCAAGGTTTGGATTGTCTCTACAGGACACATAGATAACATATCTAATGTCATGCGATACTTGAATATCGATGGCAATATCGATGGAATAATAACAGGTGATGATGTGGCGCACCCAAAACCCTCTCCGGAGTGTTTTCTAAAGGCTATGGATATAGTTGGCGTTACACCAGCGGAGACCATAATATTCGAAGATTCGGAGCTAGGCCTAGAGGCAGCAAGGTGTAGTGGAGCTGCTTATGTTCGTATCAATTTGAGATAATCTGTTACAGATAGTATTTAATTAATGGGAATTGTTTTGATAATTCCCATTTTTTTTATAATTTTATACTTTGAAACATAAAACAACCACTATGAAACACTGCTTTATTGCTATACTTTTGATGTTTAGCATTATAAATCTCTCTGCACAGGAAATTGATAATAATAGCTCTGATTCTGGCTCTTCAATAGCATCTACCTCTAATGAGGAGAGTCATCCTATCAAGGAGGCACTATCGAGTTTCACGGCTATAGATGTTGATGCATCAATAGAACTTACACTTGTAAAGCTGAAGAGCAACGAAGCACCATATATCGTTTACGACACCAAAGGCGTATATACATCCAAGTTTAGCGCAGTGGTTGATGATAAGTCTAAAACACTTAAGATAGACGAACGTAACGACCCTAAACGTGAAAGTATTACAGAGGTTAAAGTATACTTCACAGAGCTTACAGATATACATATCTCTAAAGCGCGTACCAAAGTTGAAGGCACATTGACATCGCAGATTATTGATGTCTATATTTCGGACGATGCCACTTTTACGGCCGATATCGATGTGTTGGATATAAAGCTCGTAGTCTCTGGAAAGAGTCGTGTTGTGCTAACAGGTAACACCCATTATCAGAGTGCCAATATCTACACCGCAGAGTATGATGGTAGCGCGTTAAGCACCATATCAACCAATGTAGAGGTATCACATAACGCCGTAGCAAAGGTGAATGCCGTAGAGCGCCTAGAGGCCAAGACCGCTACAGGTGCGCAGGTGCTATACTATACACAACCCGTAATCCTTCGTAGTGAGGTGGCTCTCTTTGGTGGTGAAATTATACGTATGTAGTTTATAAATAGAGCATTATAATGTCGCGCAATTTTATTAGTGAATTTGCTGAAACCCTACTAGAGAGATACGCAGGAGATCTATCTGGTATAGTTGTTATGTTTCCATCGCTTCGCGCTAGGACATTCTTCAATGAGGCTGTATCAAATATTGTAAATCATCCTGTATGGCAACCATCATGGGCAACCATCGATGAACTTATGGAGCGTGGAGCGAACCTTGTTCGTGGCGAGAGAATACGTTTGATTAGCGAGCTATATAAGGTGTATATCAAGTATCACCCTATGGAGGATTTAGATAAATTCTACTTCTGGGGCGATATGCTTATCTCCGATTTTGATATGATTGATAAGTATCTTATTGATGCTGATCAGTTGTTGCGAAACATCACCGATATCAAGGAGATTGAGGCAGATGTCTCATACCTTACCCCCGAGCAGGAGCAACTTATTAAGAACTTCTGGAGCAGTATTGGTTCGGAGCTATCACTCACCGAGCAGAAACAGCGATTTTTAGAGGTATGGCGCTCACTACCAGCCATATATCACGAATACCGCGAGCAACTCTTTAAGTTGGGTATTGGCTATCCAGGTATGATATATCGCGCTACGGCAGAGAAGATTAAACGCGGCGAGAGTATCGCTATTGAGGATAAGCACTATGTAATAGCGGGCTTTAATGCACTTTCAAAGAGCGAGGAGATTCTTTTTAGCTATTTGGCAAAGAGTGGTAAGGGCGCCGAGTTTTTCTGGGACTACGACAACTATTACGTAGATAACAAGGAGCATGAGGCGGGATTGTTTATTAGAAATAACCTGTCATTATTTCCCGAGACAACACCTCTGTCGCATGATAGCTTCGACAGCATAGATAAGAGCATCACTGCCACGGCGTGTGTGTCTAACATTGTGCAAGTCAAGCATGTAGCAAACATCATATCATCTATCCCAAAACATGAACTTGACAAGCAAACTGCGATAGTCTTAACAGATGAAAATCTACTGATACCCCTACTACACTCCCTCCCAGATGAGGTTAAGAGTGTTAATATCACTATGGGTTATCCTATCAAGACCACCCTTGCATACTCATTCTTGGAGCGAATAATATCGCTTCACGCTCACAGCCATATCAAGGGTGACGAGACGCGCTTCTATCATGATGACATAACAGGATTATTAACGCACCCATATATAATCAACAGCTGTCCGAAGGCAAAAAAAATCGCTGCAGACATTGTTACCGATAAGGTTATAATGGCAGACTCCGTGATGTTTGATAATGTAGACATACTTAATGAGATATTTATTAGAGTATCAAAGAGTTGTATTGAGTATTCTAAATATCTTATTGATGTGATGTCTAGGGTGCTTAAGGTTATAACTGATGTTGCTCAACAGGAGTATATGCGCCTTATCATCGATGCTATTCGTAAGGTCTCTCACTCCATCGCAAATTGTGAGCTAGAGATATCAAAAGAGATTTTTGTATCTCTGTTGCGCCGACATATCCAGACATTAACACTCCCCTATGAAGGTGAGCCTATAGAGGGTGTGCAGATTATGGGAATTCTCGAGACACGTAATATCGACTTTAAGAATGTCATTATACTCTCGATGACAGATGCTACGTTCCCTGGTGACCGCACCGACAAACCTTCGTTCATCCCCTACGGATTGCGCCTTGCCTACGGAATGCCTACACACTCGGAGCATGAGGCTATGTATGCCTACTACTTCTATCGTCTGATACAACGCGCAGAGCGTGTCGATTTGCTCTATTGTTCGCGTGCCGATTATAAGAGTACTGGAGAGCGTAGTAGATATATCTCGCAGCTCGAGTATGAGTCGAGGTATAATATTGCAAAACACTCTGTAGGTGTAGATTTAGGTATTGTAGACTCGCAGCCTATAGTGATAGAGAAGAGTGAGAAAATTATGAGTAGCCTACAGCGATTCTTATCCTCTAATAGCTCATCGTCACTATCGCCCACTGCGCTCTTTAGATATATAGAGTGTCCTCTCAAGTTCTATCTCTCTACTATAGCACATCTTAAGACTCCTGACGAACTAGAGGATACAATAGACCCTCTTACTCTCGGAAATATTCTTCATGGTGCAATGGAGGAGCTATATGGGGATATCTGTGGAAAGGAGAATCCTCATGCAATGATAGAGCAAAAGAGGAATAGAGATGTTGTGGAGCCTGCGGTAGATAGGGCTATATGCAAGGAGCTACGCCTTAAGGATGGGGCAGATAGTGTAGATTTCTCTGGCGACACACTCCTTGTCCGCGACATCATCACCAAGTATATTATCAATGGTGTTATGCGTTATGACCTCTCACGCAAGGATTTTACGGTAGAGAGTCTGGAGTGTGAAGATATCCTTCTGCGCTACCCTATTTCAAATAACCGCGTGGTGAATTTAAGTGGTCGTGCGGATCGTATTGACCGTCTCTCAAATGGCAGTATGCAAGTTATTGACTATAAGAGTAGCAAGAGGGCACATCTCGTATATCAGGGTGTGGAGGCGTTGTTTAATGGTGATAGTAGTGCCAAGGTTTCAAATGCCTTCCAGATACTATATTATGCAATGCTATTGCATCATATCCATAGTGTAGATGTGGTGCCATCGTTGTATTACGCTTCACAGATGCTCTCCAAGGAGTACTCTCCACTCATCACCACCGACCCTAAAGATAAAAAGGGGTGTGTGGAGAGCTACGCTGCCATTAAGGATGAGTTTGAGAGGGAGCTGACATCGGTACTAGATAGGCTTTTTGACCCTAATGAGCCATTTACACAGGTGGAGGATGTCAATGCTTGTAAGATGTGTGACTTTAAAAAAATATGTAGACGATGAAACGTGCGAAGATATTGAGCGCTAGTGCTGGTTCGGGTAAGACTTTTCAGCTCACCCTGAAGTATATTTGCGATATCATCAAGCGCCCAGAGAGTTATCGTAATATTCTTGCTGTAACCTTCACAAATAAAGCTACAGAGGAGATGAAGTCACGTATCTTGCGTGAAATACATGTTTTAGCTTCGGGAGGCCACAGTCACTATCTTGATAAGATTGAAGATGCTATGCACCTTGGCGAGGAGAAGATTCGACAGTATGCTCTTGTGGCACGCAATAAGATTCTTCATGACTTCTCTCGTTTCAATGTGCTTACTATTGATAAGTTTTTCCAGCGTATACTGCGCGCTTTTATCAAGGAGCTAGGACTAGATTTGGACTATAACCTAGAGATTGAAACCGAGCTTCTCCTAGACCGTAGCGCTGCGACATTGATAAATAGTATCTCCACAGATAAGGATGTTCGTCATTGGCTCTTCGACTTTGCCGAGGAGCGTTTTAATGCTGGGGAAACATGGGATATACATAGAGACCTCTGCAAGCTAGGACAGCAGCTCTTTAGCGAGACAGGTGCAAAACGCATGAAGGGCGATATTAGCAAGGAGAGGCTTCATAATCTAGTTCAACTTATCATTCAGGATGCAGAGCGTCATCATCAGCAGCTCAAGGAGTTAGGAATCAAGGGTGTGTCTATCATGGAGGAGCGTGGAGTCTCCCCTGACCAATTCTCTGGTAAGACACGAAGCTTCGTTTACTCCTTTTATGCCTACGCAGCAGGCGACCTCAAGGTGCCTACTGCTACGATGATTAAGGCCTCACAGGATGTATCAGCCTGGTATGGCAAAGATGCAGGAGGTAATGTGGTGTGTGCCGCAGAGCTGTTGCGCCCAATTCTTGAGGAGATTTGCAGTATCTTCAATAAATGTGTAGAGAAGATTAACACCGCAAAGCTTATACGTAATCAATATCGAAGCTTCGCACTTCTCGTTGATTTGCAGCGACACATAAATAGCATCTGTGATGATGAGAATATTATGATTCTCAGCGAGACGAAGGATGTACTATCGAAGTTTATTGACGACAACAATGCACCGTTCATTTACGAGAAGGTTGGTAGCCGCTACGACCATTATATGATTGATGAGTTTCAGGATACCTCGGTGCGTGAATGGCGTAATATGCTTCCACTACTTCGCGAGGCTCTAGCCTCAAATAGCGATGCTTCGGTATTTATCGTTGGTGACATCAAGCAATCTATATATCGCTGGCGTGGTGGCGATTGGAGGTTGTTAAATAATGTAGCATTTGAGGACTTGGGAAGTGAGAATACCACTAGAGATAGCCTTAAGAAGAACTATCGAAGTCTGGAAAATGTGGTGCATTTCAACAACAAGATGATAGAGCAGATGGTTGATCGTGATAATAGACTACTCAACACTACTCTCGATGCAGCATGTCGGGGTGGCAAGATCAGTCAGAAGGTGCATGATGCCTATTATGATATTCTCACCCACGCCTATAGTGAGTATCAGCAGGAGGTGGCTCTAACAGGCCCTGATAAGGGTTATGTGCAACTATGTGCATACGACCCCAAGGTTACTACCTCTCCATTTATCGAGGCTATCGAGAGTGCTATTGCTCGAGGATATAAATATCGTGATATCCTGATTCTAGTTCGCCGTGGTGAGGATGCCGCAAAGGTTGCCAGCCAGCTCTTTGCATATAAGGAGGAGCGCTTTACATCCCAAAACCTCCCGGGATTTAATATCCTTATGGCCGAGTCACTGACGCTAGATGGTTGTGATATTGTGGAGTTTATAAATGCTGTGTTGCGCCTTGCTATCAACGCGAATAACGATATCGACAGAGGCTTATATAATCGTTTCCTAGGACATGATATTGATGAGGTGCTTACTGCCGAGGAGCTTGAGCATCTAGCACGTATAGCCCACCTATCGCCTATGGAGGCCTTTGAGGATATCGTAGCTCACTACCGTCTATATGAGCATAAGGAGAGCATCGCATATCTTCAGGCTATGCATGAGCAGATTGTTGTCTTCAGCACTACACGTGCGTCAGATATCAGCCAGTTTATAAAATGGTGGGAGGAGAAGGGCAAAAAGGTGAACGTGGCTGTGGAGATGTCCGATGACACCATAGAGATTATGACTATCCATAAGGCTAAAGGTCTGGAGCGAGATGTTGTCATCATCCCTTATGGCCGTTGGGATATAAACCCTAGCGCCCTAAATACCCCTATTGTCTGGGCGCAGGCTAGTGATAATTACCAGGAGGCTGCAGAGATAGGCACATTCCCTGTTGTCTACGGTTCAAGCATGAAGGACTCCGCATACGCCGAGGAGTACTATCGTGAGCTTGTCATGAATCACGTAGATAACATTAACCTCATCTACGTAGCCCTCACACGTGCCTCAAAAGAGTTGTATGTATATGTTTCAAGTGATATAAACTCCTCTAGCCAGAGTGAAAATATCACAAACACCTCACAGCTACTTGTAGGTGCTGCAAAGATGGTGTGTGCCGATAGTGAGCCTAGAATGAAGGATGGGCAGATGAGTGCTATCTATTATAAGTATGGCACGCCTATCGCCAATGCCATATCTAGCTATAGTGGTGATATGAAGCAAGAGATTCTGCTCGACAATTATATCTCCAACACCCCATCTGTCAAGGTGCGTTATCCTGCACAGCGATATATTGACGAGGAGATATCATGCGGTGGAGACTCCATGAAGCAGGGAATACTCCTACACTCCATCTTTGAAAAGGCACATACGGAGCATGACTTGCGCATGGCCATAGATGAGCTTAAGCTTGGTTGTACTATAGATGCTAGCGAGGCATTAGCACTTAAACAAAAGATTGATAAGATGCTCACTAACCCCACTGTTAAAGAGTGGTTTGACGGGTCGTGGGACGAGGTGAAGTGCGAGGCAAGCATATTGTCTAAAAATAGTATTCGCCGCCCCGATAGAGTTATGATTAAGGGTGACAGGATTGTTGTTGTAGACTATAAGTTTGGCGATAAACGCCATGCCGTCTATCGCAAGCAGATGAAGGAGTATATGAGACTTCTCGGTGAGATGAATCGCTATAAGTATATAGATGGTTATGTATGGTATGTCGCCATGGAGGAGCTTGAGAAGGTTGAATAGTGGTAAAATATATTGTTATGGATATACGAGTTGGATGTGGATATGATGTTCATGCCCTTGCCGAGGGGCTGCAACTAGTGTTGTGTGGCGTTAATGTTCCACATACAAAGGGGTGTGTGGCACACTCTGACGGCGATGTTGCGATACACGCCATCTGTGATGCCCTGCTAGGAGCATTAGCCTTGGGAGATATAGGTAAGCTATTCCCCGATAGTGACGCAAAATATAAGGGTATCGACTCTCGTTTGTTGCTTAAAGAAGTGGTTGAGTTGATAGCTTCTGAAGGATATGCTATAAGCAATATAGATTGTACTATAGCTATGCAACGACCTAAACTTCGACCATATATAGACACCATGCGTCACACCCTATCAGAGGTGGTAGGCATAGATGCAAGCCGCATCTCTATCAAGGCTACAACAACCGAGCATCTTGGTTTTGAGGGCCGTGAGGAGGGTGTCTCTGCAAATGCCGTAACGTTGCTTATTAAGGGGTAGAGATATACTGCGAAGTGCTTACTTTCGGCTATGTTTTGGAGCTAAATTTCATCCTTAATTTGGGATACGTTGCAGAACGTAGATAATATCGAAAAATTTTTGCAGAATAAAATAAAAATTGTACATTTGCACCGTCTTTAAGGACTGCTCGGATGGTGGAATAGGTAGACACGCCGGACTTAAAATCCTGTGGGCAGAAATGCCCGTACCGGTTCGACCCCGGTTCCGAGTACTTGGAGAAACCTTTATGGTTTCTCTTTTTTTTGTTTTGTACGATAGGTCTGCAAGGCAGACAATGCAAGGTAGATATATAGTCTTTGCAAGTAAACTTGCAAACTATACAGCACCTTGCAGGCTACGCCTTGCTATCGCACAAAATGATACGCAATCGCGGTACTCACTTATTAACGGTTGCGCGAACAGAATTATATCTATTGCTCGACTATAGTCTGCGCTTATATGTGTTCGCGCTAGTGCTTCGCACTTCAACCCCGGTTCCGAGTACAAAAAAGGAAGAGTTTAATGCTCTTCCTTTTTGCTTTCTATATATCTGATGATATCATCTATGTTGCCTGGTGCAAACCATGCAAATTCTGCATCGCGGCGAAACCATGTCATCTGTCGCTTGGCGTAGTGGCGCGAGTTACGCTTTATAAGCTCTATAGCCTCATCAAGAGATATCTTACCATCGAAATAGTCGAACATCTCGCGGTAGCCTACAGTCTGCAACGAATTAAGATGTCGCTTGGGGTATACCACTTGTGCCTCTGCTACAAGGCCATCGGCAACCATCACATCCACCCTTTTGTTGATACGCTCATAGAGAGTGTCACGGGGCATATCCGTAGCAATCTTTATGATATTAAAATTGCGCTCCGCACTCTTGCCATGCCTCTGTGCGCTATATGGCTTTCCAGAGACTAGGCACACCTCCAAGGCACGCATCACACGTGAGGGGTTCTTCACATCTACCCTATCAGCGTACAGAGGATCTAATCTGCGAAGCTCATCAACCAAACTCTCAAGACCCTCATTTTCAAGACGCTGCTTCAGCCTCTCTCGCACCTCCTTATCTGCCTCGGGTAGGTCATCCATACCCTCGCACAACGCCTGGATATAGAGTCCCGAGCCACCAACAGCCACCACATACTCATTATCCTTGAAGAGCTGCTCTAGGAGGGCTAGTGCCTCGGCCTCATATCTCCCAGAGTTAAACTCATCCTCCACCTCTCTATCTGCTATGAAGTAGTGTTTTGCTGCAGCTAGCTCCTCCGCCGTGGGCTGTGCTGTGCCAATGGCTAAACCCCTAAATACCTGACGAGAGTCGGTAGAGATAATCGGGGCATTATAGTGTTGGGCAAGCTTAACCGCAAGAGCGCTCTTACCCGAACCTGTAGGCCCAGCAACGACTATTAGTGTACCTTGTTTAATACTCATCGTCATAGTTATCGTCACCATCGAACTCTCCATACTCGCTCATCATCTCCTCAAAGATGGATCCAGACTGCTCTGTCGCCTCTGGGTCATACTGGTCGGGTACTGGAGCATGCTCAAAAGCTACACGTGGATAGCTCAACGAGGCATCAGGGCGCTGCATATCTATAAGTTCTAGGTAGTAAGAGCGGTCGTTAATCATATCAAAGGTGTAGACCAGACGATCATGAAAGTCGTTATTAACCTCCATAAGACGTACGTTGTCCATACAGCGTGGCGAGCCAGGAATATCATCACCCATATCCAACTCTGTAAACTCCTCCACCAAGCGCCACTCCGAATCTGACTTGAATATAGATACCATACATGGCTCATACCCTAGAGCCTCGAGGAGGAAGCGATGGAACTCGCCTAGTGTCATATCGGGATATACCTCAAAGTCTCTAACGAAATTATCGCTCTCATCGCTGAGCATTCGATATTTAAAAATAATGTTCACTGCGCTCATATATACAAAATATTTATATGCTATATACTTCTTGACAAATTTAGCACATAATTTGGTAAAAAGCTACATCTAGCTAGAAAATTTCATTAAATGGATAAAAAAATTGCAGAAACGCAAAAAAGATATTATATTTGCATTGCTTAAGATATGTATTCACATATTTTTTCATTAGCCAAATAATCAATTTACATTATATGCAAGATCTAACTGTGTTGGAGGGTAAGACCATTGTGGAGTTGCGAGATATCGCAAAGATGCTTGGCATCACACCTTCAAATATGAAAAAGCAGGAGTTGCTTAACAAAATTGTTGCAGTGACAAGTGGAGATGCTGACGCTGAAACACATAGTGTTGAACCCGCTAACGACACCCCTAAACGAGGCCGCCGACCACGTATGAATGGCGTTAAGGTGGGAGGCGCGGCAGAAGTTCAGAATAGAGAGTCTATAGCTGATGAGGTTGCATCGCCACAACAATCAGAAGAGGAGACAGCGCCTGTAGAGAGCGCAGAAGCTACCCCAGAGCCACAGCGAAAGCGCCGTGGCCGCAAACCAAAGTGGCTTAAACAACAGGAGCATGAGGCCCTCGAGCAGCAAGCTATTGAGAATATATCAGCGAGCGAGGAGGATATCATCGAGCAGCCTTCGGAGGATTATATACCCGAAGAGGATGGCATAATCGAGGAGTATGACGAAGATATTATCGATGGCGATGAGTTCCTCGATGATGATATTACAGAGGAGGAGATTACCAAGGATCACTTTACGGCGGTCATTGAGGGTGAAGGTGTTTTGGAGATTATGCCCGATGGCTTTGGTTTTCTTCGCTCTGCAGACTACAACTACCTAAACTCTCCAGATGATGTATATGTGTCACCATCGCAGATAAAGCTCTTTGGTCTTAAGGCTGGAGATACCGTAAGTGGCTCTATTCGTCCTCCAAAGGAGGGTGAAAAATACTTCCCTCTGGTTCATGTAGATCTTATAAATGGACTAAAACCCGATATTATCCGTGACCGTCAGCAGTTTGAGTACCTCACACCTCTATTCCCAAGCGAGAAGTTTAACCTCACAGGAAATGGTCACAATACAAAGTCTAACCGCATTATCGACCTCTTTGCCCCAATCGGTAAGGGACAGCGCGCTCTTATCGTAGCACAGCCCAAGACAGGTAAGACTATGCTCTTACAGTCTATTGCTAATGCTATTGCTGATAACCACCCCGAGGTATATATGATTGTTCTTCTCATCGATGAGCGTCCCGAGGAGGTTACCGAGATGGCTCGCCATGTGAAGGCCGAGGTTGTAGCATCCACATTCGATGAGCAGGCATCGCGTCATGTTAAGGTTGCAGAGATGGTGCTTGAGAAGGCGAAGCGTATGGTTGAGAGTGGCCATGATGTTGTGATATTCCTCGACTCTATTACACGTCTGGCTCGTGCCTATAACTCTGTGCAGCCAGCTTCAGGAAAGGTTCTTTCGGGAGGTGTGGATGCTAATGCCCTCCACAAGCCAAAGCGCTTCTTTGGTGCCGCACGTAATACCGAGGAGAAGGGTTCACTAACCATCATTGCTACAGCCCTTATAGATACCGGCTCAAAGATGGATGAGGTTATCTTCGAGGAGTTTAAGGGTACGGGAAATATGGAGTTGCAGCTTGACCGTAAGCTAGCTAATAAGCGTATCTACCCTGCTGTAGATGTTGTTGCATCGGGAACACGCCGCGAGGATCTACTCCTTCAGCAGAGTGTTATGCAGCGCACATGGATACTCCGTAAGCATCTTGCCGATATGACCACCGTTGAGGCTATGGAGTTCCTACAGAAGCAGATGAACCTTACTCGTGACAATGATGAGTTCCTAGCTACTATGAACCAATAATGAGAAAGTTTATATCACTATCCCTAGGTGTACTCTGCGCACTTCAGGCGATGGCCTGGGGGCCCAAGGGACATGACGTTGTAGCATACATCGCCGAGCAACATCTATCACGTAAGGCCCTCAAGAAGGTAGAGTCCGCACTTGGAGGCCACACCATGGTATATGTTGCTAATTGGATGGACAATGCAAGCCATAGCGAGGAGTATGCCTATACCAAAACCTGGCACTACGTAAATGTAGACACCTCGGAGAGGGGTTACGCAGCATCAAGCAAGGCCTCTTCGGGAGATGTCGTAACGGCGGTAAACGGCATTGTAGGGCGTCTCAAAGGTGGCAATCTCACCCCAGAGCAGGAGCGTGCGGAGCTAATGATGCTCATTCACCTTGTTGGAGATATGCACTGCCCTATGCACGCTGGACATAAGAGCGACAGATGTGGTAATGGCACGCAGGTAAAGTATTTCGGTAAGGCGAAAAACCTACACTCTGTGTGGGATAGTGAGATTGTTGAATCAGCACATCGCTGGAGTTATAAGGAGTGGCAGGAGAATATAGATCGCCTCAATAAAAAGAGGCAAAAAGCTATCGCCATTGGCACTCCCGATGAGTGGATAGAGGAGAGTGTACTCCTAGCCGATGATATCTATAAAAACTCTACCAAAGGAGGTAATCTATCCTATGACTATGTTGCCGTGTATGCCCCTGTGGTTGAGAGTCAGTTGCTCAAGGGTGGCATCCGCCTGGCAAAACTCCTTGAAGAGATATATTAGCAATCTAGGACTTGAATAATACAACGGGCCTGCTCAACACACTGTTGGACAGGCCCGTAATATTTAGTGGGATAACCCTTTGCTACTATGAGCAACGCTCACATTTAGCCGCTAGAACCTCATCTGCAAGGCTCTCCAATGCAGGGATATCCGATGGCTTCATGCGCGACATGATAGTCACCATATCCTCCACTACACATACATCCTTGAAGCGGTCGATAATGTTGCGCATTGCGCGACCTGCTGATGGCGCCCATGAGCCATTCTCAATAATACCAATACGGCGCTTGCAATAACCCTTGATAGCAAGGTGGTGCAAGAAGTCGTGCATAGGAGGGAATACATCAGAGTCATACGATGCTGCCGCAACAACGAGATGGCTATATCGGAACGCATCCTCTACTACCTCTGCCATATCGGTACGAGAGAGGTCGCGTACAACAACCCTCTTTGCACCCTTTGCGCGGAGAATATCTGCAAACTTATTAGCTACCTCGGCAGTATTACCATGTATTGATGCGTAGGCTACAAGAACACCCTGCTCCTCTGCCTCATACTTACTCCATTTGTCATAAAGGTTAATGTAAAATCCCAAATTCTCGGTCAATACAGGGCCATGAAGAGGACAGATGATGGCGATATCCAATGTAGCAGCCTTCTTCAAGAGAGCCTGCACAGGAGCGCCATATTTACCACATATATTAAAGTAGTAGCGGCGAGCCTCACATGTCCACTCCTCATCATGCGCTAGAGCGCCAAATTTACCAAAGCCATCTGCCGAGAAGAGTATCTTCTCCAAGCTGTCGTATGTCACCATAACCTCTGGCCAGTGTACCATAGGAGCCATTGCGAAATGGAGCGTACGGCCACCAAGTGATAGTGTACCACCCTCCTTAACGCCCATAGTGCGACCCTCAAGCTCTACATCGAAGAAGAATTGTGGCATCATCTTTACAGCCTTATCTGATGCTACAACCTGCATATTTGGGTATCTCTCCAAGACCTTTGCTATAGATCCTGCATGATCTGGTTCAAGGTGCTGAACTACAAGATAGTCAGGGGTTCTGCCATTTAGTGCTACATGAAGGTTCTCCAGCCACTCATCGCATTTACGAAGGTCTACAGTATCCATAATCGCCACCTTCTCATCCAAGATTAGGTATGAGTTATATGATACTCCATTTGGCACTACATACTGACTCTCAAAGAGGTCGATATCCGTATCGTCTACTCCAATATAGACAACGCTATTGGTTACATTTTTAATCATTTTGCATAAGTTTTGTTTTCTGATGACAAATATCGAAATTTTTACAGATAAAAACAAAATATAGAACTACTTTTTTTTATACCTTTGCATCAATGACAATATTTATAAAATCGATAACGACTTGGTATATGATTCGTAAAATAGCAATTTTCATGCTGCTCACCATATCTATAGCAGGATGTGGTAAGCCAACTAATGACAACCCAAAGAGTATATATGTGAGCATCACGCCACTTAAGATGCTGGTAGAGGAGATTACCTGTGGTGACTTTAATGTAGAGGTTCTAGTCCCCGAAGGCGCCTCTCCCGAGACTTATGACCCCACAGCGCGTCAGCTTACAGCGGTTAATGATGCAGAGATGCTCTTCTCCACAGGCCTCATCACCTTTGAGCAGAACCTTGTAAGTCGCCTTGCAGACAATAAGCGTGTAATAGATCTATCTCAAGGAATAGAGCTTCTTAAGGGTAGCTGCACACATAATCACTGCAACCACCAACACGGCATCGACCCTCATATATGGACATCGCCTAGAGCGCTATATATCATGACCTCTACCATGCGTAACTCTATCATGGAGCAATATCCCGACTCTGTAAAATATAACGAGGCCGCAGAACAACTCCTCAAGCGCATTGCAGATGTAGATGCTGAATGTAGCCAAAAGATTGCGAGTTCTGATGTAAAGTCGTTCATGATATATCACCCTGCATATACCTATTATGCAAGAGATTATAACATTCAGCAAGTAGCCATAGAGCAGGATGGTAAGGAGCCATCACCACGTAGGTTAGCCACACTTGTTGAGCAGGCTCATGATGCTAACATTCGAAACATCATGATTCAACCTCAATACAACATCGACAAGGTTTCGCCACTAGCCAAGGAGTGTGGTGCCGAGGTTGTTGTTACTGACCCTCTTGCTGCAGATATCCTTACAGAGATAAGACGTGTAACAGAGATAATTTGTAATAACAATGCAGAGTAGAGAACCAATAATACGACTACGCGATGTAGGAGTACGCTATGACAATGTTATCGCTCTAGAGCATGTCAATATAGATATCTTCAACGATGACTTCATTGGCATCATAGGCCCTAATGGAGGAGGAAAGAGCTCGCTTGTAAAGACTCTCATGGGCATTGTAGAGCATAGCGGTAAGGTTGAGTATAGTCCCTCGATTATGCGAGGTGGAAAGCCACACATAGGATACCTTCCGCAAATCTCTACCTTCGACAAGGAGTTTCCAATCTCGGTTATCGAGGTGGTGATGTCTGGACTTCAGGGTGAGAGAGGTCTTCTTGGGAGATATGGCGCAAAGGAGCGTAACAAGGCAAAGGAGATTCTCGAGAAGGCAGGCCTTTTGGAGCTAATAGATAGGCCTATAGGTGCGTTATCAGGAGGACAGCTTCAGCGTGTAATGTTGTGTAGAGCGATAATCTCTCAACCCAAGGTGTTGATACTCGATGAGCCAGCTAACTTTGTGGATAACAAGTTTGAGAATGAGCTATATAACCTCCTGCACCACCTCTCCGAGCAGATGGCTATAGTGATGGTCTCTCACGACATAGGTACTATATCGAGTGTCGTAAGAAGTATAGTATGTGTTAATCGTCACGTACATCGTCACGACTCAAACATTATAACAGAGGAGCAGCTACGCAACTACAACTGCCCGATACAGCTCATCTCCCACGGCGATATCCCTCACACTATTCTTGAAGAACATCACGACTGTCCTCACTGCAAAGAGTAAAATAGAAGAGTGGCTCAAAAGCCACTCTTCTATTTTCGTATGAATCGAACTATATCGGGTATTAACATCACTGGGGAGGTTATTGCTATTATCAGCAACCAATCCTTAAACGATATAGGCTCAACGTTAAATATCTCTCCTGCAAATGTCACTATTACAACCTGTCCTACGAGTATTACAGCGGCAATAAGTAGGAAATATTTATTGTAAGACTCCTTTACTGCCTCTGGATTGCGGACAAGGTCTACAATATCTCCTATCAAGCTACGATTTGTGCGGAAGTACTTAACATTAAATAGGTTCCAGAACTGCATCAACACAAATATTGAGAAGTAGATACCCATCTCGACACCTGTCATTGTTGATACTCCCCTACTGCCATCCAAAAACTCATTCACACACTCTGTGGATATCATATCCGATACGCTTGCTATATCTACATAGTGCATATACTGCCATAGTATAGCTAGAATAGCGAAAAATGCCAAGCCCATAGATACTATGCGCCACAACATCTTGCGGTCTATGATATGGCTCTTGGGGTCTCGGGGTCTCTCATTTAGCACATACCTATCGGGTGGCAATGACGATAGCGCCATTGCCGCAAAGGTATCCATAATAAGATTTACCCACAGCATCTGAGTAACAGTAAGTGGCGAGTCGTAACCTATGAATGCTCCAAACAACACAATAAGACAAGCACATAGATTGATGGTCATCTGAAAGATGATAAAACGGCGAATGTTTAGGTAGAGCGATCTTCCCCACATTATAGCCTTGTTGATGCTTGCAAATGAGTTGTCTATTATAGTTATGTCACTCGCTTCCTTGGCACGCGATGTACCATCACCCATCGACAACCCCACCTGTGCTTTGCTCAACGCAGGGGCATCATTGGTTCCATCGCCCGTAACGGCCACCACCTCGTTATTATCCTGAAGAAGCATCACAAGACGTGCCTTATCATCGGGGCGCGCTCTAGAGATAATCTTCAACCTATCACCCTTAAGCAACTCGCGGGCCTCATCATCCGAGAGTGCCGCAAAGTCTGGTCCCGAGATTATCTGTCCACCCTCATCGGATGTAATAAGACCTATCTGACGTCCAATCTCCAACGCTGTTCCAGGAGTATCTCCCGTGACGATAATCACTCTCACACCGGCAGAGTTCATGCAGGTATTTATAGCCTCGGCAACATCTTCGCGAATAGGGTCTGATATACCAACAACACCTAGGAAGCGTGTTACGCCATCCTCTTCAACAGCAAATCCCAAGGTACGCATAGCACGCGATTGGTAACCACGCAGCACACCCTCATAATGCGCTACATTACAATCCTCACACATCGCCATAACTACCTCTGGCGCTCCCTTGATATATCGTATATAACGCTCACTATTCACCTCTCTCACCTCCGTCATCATAGACTTGGTTTCGGTTGAGAATGGTACCTGTGATACCACATTATACCTCTCGCGTACAGCGGCATAATCTACCCCTTGCTGCTGTAGCCACATTAGTAATGCACCCTCCGTAGGGTTACCAATAGGAGATACCTTACCCTCCTCTACCGTAAGTTCGGCTGTGGAGTTTACAGCCATGCAATTTATTATATCACCCAACAGCGTGGCATCACTCATCTCTACCTCCATCACCGTCATTCGGTTTTTGGTCAGTGTGCCGGTCTTATCGGTGCATATCACGGTTGCAGCACCCATAGTCTCGCAGGCATGAAGCTTGCGGACAAGGCTATTCTCCTTCAGCATGCGGCGCATGCTCATCGCCAAGCTAACGGTGACACTCATAGGAAGTCCCTCGGGAACAGCAACCACAATAAGTGTCACGGCAATCATCACCGAAGCAAGGATAAATTGCAACAGCTCCACCCACGACAACGATGTCTCGAAGCCTCCCGAGAGCCAAAAGATAAGCATACGCCCCACAATGATAAGTGTGGCGATGATAAAGCTAGCACGCGAGATCCAGCCTCCAAGTTGCTCTAGCTGCTTATTAAGAGGTGTCTGCACATCGCTACCCTCCGCGGCACGTGCAACGCCATGTCCCTCCTCGGTATCCATGCCTATTGCCGTAACCTGCATAACACCACTACCCTCAATTATTGTTGAGCCACGTAGCGCAAAGTCGGAAGGATAGGTAGCATCCTTGTCGAAATCATCGGGATTTGTATATTTGTTTACATAAGGCTCGCCTGTGAAGTTTGACTCATCTACACGAAGACCTAGAGCCTCTATGAGGGTGCCATCTGCGGGAATCTCATCACCAGGCTCTAGGCGCACGATATCCCCCTTCACGACATTTTGCTTCTCAACGAGATACATCTTCACGCACCCCTCACTATCTAGGCGTAACACCTTTACAGGACGGGAGTCCTTAACCTTATTTAGGATATCAAACTCCCTACCAGCCTTAACCTCAAATATGAAGCCTACGCCTGTAGCTAGAAGGAGCGCTAATAATACTCCTATAGGTTCAAAAAGCACTGCCAGCTCATCACCCATCACAAAGACCTCGTAAAGTGATAGGCCTAGCGACAGTACAAAGGCCACCATAAGCACGATGATAATAGGGTCTTTGAACTTCTCTAGATAAGCCCACCATAGCGACTCGCGCTCGGGAGGTGGAATTATATTCATACCCTTACCCTCTGCAACGGCCTTACCATTAGCATCTTGGCAGATATTCTTAAAGCTACTATTACTTCTTTTATACATTTTACATCTCCTTATCGTAATTACTTTTCGGGCAAAGATAATATCCTTGCCCTAAATAAAGAGTTACATTTCTGTTAAAATATATCACTATACTAAAACTTTTCTATCGTTTTAGATATTCAGCCACTATGCGTGCTGCACACCCTACATACTCCACACATGGTCGCTTCTTATAATACTCCTCCGTGCGCTGCGATGGCATCGCCGTCTCGGTGCGCTCTACCATAGGTTCAAGGCCTAAAAGTCTTCGGCAAACAATATCTCCATTTTCGCGGCGAAACTGCTCTGCAAAGTGCTGCACGAGGGCATAATTTGCCTTACGCTCCTCAAGATTACTTGGGTCTATGGCTGGAGATATCGCACCTGCGAGGAATGTCATGCCACTCACCGTGCCACATACCTCGCGCATACGTCCCATGCCTCCTCCAAAAGGAGCTGTCAATCGCGCTAGCATCTCTGGGCTCTGCTCCATAACATCATCAAAGGCCATAACCACAGCCTGCGCACAATTATATCCCGACTTAAAGTATCCACAAGCACGCTCTACGCGCTCGTTTACGTCTATGATTATTCCTTTTTTCTCCATAAAGTTGTTATCTTTGGCATCATCAGATGCACCCACTACAGGGTACACCTCTCAATTTAGACTCTCTCAAGTGTTGAAATCTCAATACTATTTGTTATCTTTGCGTCAAAGATACAACATTTCATTTGAACAACAATGAATTACCCCACTCTAAACTTTCCATCGATACAACTTCGTGCAAGGCGTGGTGTAGGTGGTCGCACAGAGGTATACGACAAGGTACGAGCTAAATGGCTTGTACTCACCCCAGAGGAGTGGGTACGTCAGCATGTTGTCGATTTTATGCTTACACAATGTGGCTTCCTACCACAACAAATTGTTGAGGAGTATCCCGTAGGTATAAATGGCATGTCACAGCGTGCCGACATAGTGGCCCTAGATTGCAATGCCAGACCATATGTAGTTGTTGAGTGCAAGGAGCCAGGTGTTAAGATTTGTGATGATGTGCTACGTCAGGTGGTGAGGTATAACTCCATACTTGGTTGCGAATATATCGTAATTACTAATGGCATTACCACCTATGGATACCACCGCGAGGGCAACAACTACACCCCTATAGATGCCTTTCCTCACCAACGAGCATAAATAGAGAGTGGCTGTCACAACAACTTATTGGACAGCCACTCTTTAAATAAATACATCGTTAGTTATACTCCGACTCACCCTCGTCATCAACCCAAGGCACGGTCTTCATATCTTCGGTTGTTAGATAATCTACCTGCTCATCAGTGAGCAACGCTGCATCACCATTCTCAAACTGCACATCATCTGCCAAGCTGCTAATAGTTAGCTGATATGTTGCATAATCGTCTGCATTTCCCGCATAGCTAGATTTTTGTGCATATATGCCATAGATTGCTGTGATGGTTGCCTTTTCGCCATCCTTGCACACATTCTGACGTGCAAAGCGTGCATATCCACTAGAGCGCAACGCATATACACCATTTGCAGAGCATACGGTAGCTTCAGGGTTGTAGGTAAAGAGTACCGAACCATACAAGCTACGGCCTGTAATCTCCTCCTTAAATGCCCAATGATACCATGGCTTTGACACCGTAGGACGTGGATCTGTATACAACCAACTTGGGTATATATTATCAAACGTACCACTCTTTAGAGCAGGATTGATATAGGTAACAGGCTTGTAGATTTTATTACCATCCGCATCTACATCCTCCTCATATTCAACCTCACCGTTCTCATCAAACTTAATGGCGGCAACACCTGCATAGTGACACTCTAGACCCTCGAAACGTATCAGACGGCCAAACATCACCTCACGCTGCGACATCTGGTACTCATCACCATTAGCATTAACGAGAGTAATTTTTGCAGGGTTAAATACCTCCTCATAGTTACTTGGCGTAACGGTAATGATATCTACAGATGATGGATTGCTCATCCAGTCGGCTAATGTACCTACATTAAGCTCTGTAGCCTCGCCAAAGAATACATACTCGTCAATAACATCCTGCAGCTCAAGATTTGAGTTGGCATAAAACTTATGCTCACCAGCCTTGTTATATGACTCCGATGGTGCGCCACCAACCGACAACATCATACGATAGTTACCCAAATAGAGGTCATTAAGGCGGACATATACCCATGTACCCTTCTTATAGCGCACACCTACGTTATTATTTAGCTTAAGCTCAATACCCGATGTCTCATCCTGAATAAATAGCGACTTATAGACATTTCCAGCATCGTCATTTGTGGTAACCTTACCCTTGATATAGACATCACGACCAACGAAGATATCCTCGCCAATCTTCTTGTAGATTGTGTTATTCCAACCACTGTTTACGCCAGTATCACTAATTGGACCAAACGCATGCTTTAGCTCTGCAATAGTAATATACTCTGCCTCGGGGAACTTCTCCTCGAATGACACGTCATTGAATGGCACACGTGGTGCTACATCCTCAAACTTCTCATAACAGCTAACCGCTGTAACTACCACAGCAATTAATATTAATATCTTTTTCAAATTCATAATACTCATCATTTTAGTTATTAGAATCTAAAGTATACATTTAGATAATAGTTAAGACCGTTCATATAGAAATACTTTGAGTCGAAACGCGAGTATGTTGTTGGTCGAGCATTAGCCGGGCCCATAGTCTTAACGATAGCCATATTACCCTCGCCATCAGGGAAGAGGATAGGGTCCGAAATCTTATTTAGACGCATCTGCTCATAACCACCAGTACGTATAGTCTGTGTATTGATGATGTTGTTCACCTGAAGGCTAAAGCCAAGGGTATACTTATATGCAATACGCCAGTTCTTACCGATGCTAGCACTCAAGGTATAGGCACGACCAAGCTCCTCCTGCTTACGGATTCCATCAATCACATCCACCACATAAGCCTTCTGACGACCTGTCTCGAGATTATTCCAGTCGTAGGTGCGCTTTATCTCATTTTCGAGATACTGCGTACGATACATTGGGTTCATCGACAAGTACAAGCGGTCATAGTAGTTAAAGTCGATAGATGCAAACCAGTTGTTAGGGCCACGGAAGTTAAGACCTACGTTTATGGCAGTCTGTGGAGTACTCTCTATCTTCATACCCTTCCACTTAACAACGCTATTTACCACATCTGTAGCAGAGTTATCGATCATCTGTGTAAATTTAGGGTTAGAGTTATAGATGTAGTCACCATAACTTATAGCACCCTGCAATGACAAGCCCCATGCGATAGGAATACTCAAGCCAAGCTCCACACCCATATATCGCTTATCGATACCCGACATTGCGAAGTTTGTAAATGAGTTCTGTGTATCATCATAGAACGAGATAACCTTCGACTGGTCGAGCATCTGTGTATAGTATGCCGACACACGAGCGCGAACCCATGGCAGACGGAGGTTATATGTCAAGTCAAAGCCATATATCTTCTCTGTAGACAATCCTGGAGTAATCTGGTTACGTGTACGCGCCGATACAAAGGCATTGTTGAACATAGGAGCATTCTGCATAAATGTAGCATTTGCCTCAATAACATGCGCACCCGAGAATTGATAAGCGAGGTTTACCTTCGCTTTGTAGGTAAGGTTATTAATCTTTTCAGAGTCACCAAGCGATGTCTTACCACGGTCACCACCAGCATTTGCATTCTGGAAAAGACCCTTCTCCCAAAGGCCCTCACGCCACATTGACGAGAAACCAACCTCGCCACCAACATTTGCACTAAATCCACCAGCGGCAATCTCATACATAGCCCACACCTGACCCTGACGCACATGTGCATAGTAGTCATAGCCATACTTATCTCCCTCCTTCACAGCCTGTGCGTGACCATGTTCGTTGTAATAAGCCATATTGTTCTGATAAGTCTCTTGGTTATCACCAAAGTCACGCTCCGCAAACTTATCTACATCGAGCCAGTAGTCACCACCAAGCAAATCCTTAACCTTGCTGTAGTACTCTGTGCGGTTTACTCGCGCACGCAAACCTGCAGTAAGCTTCGAGCCACCACGGAAGATATGGTCTAGCTGTGCAGCAAAGTTATAGTCAATCTGATCTGTATGACGCTCCTCAATCATAGCTATAGAGCGGTGACCTTCGCCATATCGAGCATCCTTATCGCCCATCTTATTATCCTTGATGAGGGCATCGAAATCGATATATCCATCCCAATTTTGGGTATACTCGACAAGCTTTGCCTTGTCGGTCTCGATATCTATATCGGTAAATGGAATTGTCATATCGTTATTCTCGGCAAAGTTGTTGAGAGCCATACGGCGCTCCAAACGATCACCGTAGTATGATGGTAATCGGCGGTAGTAGTCTGGGCGTGGATCCTCACCCTTGTACCATGTGAGCGCAGAGTATCCATTGAAACCAAAACGTACGGAGGTAGCTACAGAGAGGTTAGTATTCTCTGTAATCTGCCAGTTGTAGTTCAACATCGCAATAGGCTCATGCATGCGGCGAACACGTGAGTTACGCTCTTTGCCAGCCTGAAGACCCACATTAGGGTTGTAGTAGTTATCACCCCAAAGGTCATAAGCCTCCTGCGTAGAGGCCTGCTGCGCGCCACGTGTGGTAGGTGCGCCAAGCACTGTTATCGCCAGGCGATGACGAGAGTTAAAGACCTTCTCGGCAGAGGCAAAGTAGCCAAAGGCGTTGTAGTACACGCCATTAACATAGCCATTACCACCCTGACGTGTAGACACGGAGAAACCATACGACCAACCGTTATCCAACATGCCAGAGGCGTAGCTCAACATAACGCGGAAGCGGTATAGCTGTGTAGAGTTTACAACACTTGCGCGGAAGCCCTTACGAAGTTGTGATGCACGTGCATTGATATTTGTGGTACCTGCAACACCACCCAAGCCATAATCCGACATCTCCAAGCCCGAGGTAGTCTCCTGGTTACGTGTAGCATCATTCAAGCCACTCCACAATGACCATGGGCCATAGCTTGTTAGAGCATCGTTGAAGCGAATACCATTGAGATAAACATCCTGGTATTGCGAATCATAACCACGCACATTAAAGCGCATCTCCGAGAAGCGATATGAGGCGATATTGTTAAAGATATCCTTCGATGCTGATAGCGAGCCTGGCATAGCCTGCGAATCTCCCGCATTCTCCACATCGCTATCTAGCTCGGCAAAGGCAGAGTCATCAACAGCGATAGCTGTAGATGGCACCATAATCACCTGCTGCATATCATGCACAAGCTCCTTTACACGTACCATAACCTCCAAGTCCTCATAATCTGCGGCCTCGAAGCGCAATTTATACTCACCTGGAGCAAGTCCCTCGATGTAGAACTCTCCATTTTGATTAATCGTAACCTCTCGCTTGATATCATCAAGGTATAGCGTTACGCCTGTGATAGGCTCACGGTCTTCGCGCGACACTATCACACCTTTCATACCTCCAGCCTGCGCGAAAGCACTAACAGCCAAGGCTAATGAAAAGATAGTTAATAAAAGTTTCCTCATAATATAGTGTTTGTTTTTTACTTACCTATGTATATATATACTGGGAAGTGGTCGCTAAAACCATTCTGGAAGTTATTGGTAACAAAGGTACGCAATGGATAACCCTTATACTGTCCCTCCTGCTGAATCATATATGGACGAGTGAAGATGTTGCCATAGAACTTATCGCCCTTTATGATACGAAGCTTGCCATCTTCTGCATTTACCAAGTTCTCGGTAACACAGATATTATCAAAAAGATTCCACGCATCCTGGTATGCCAAGGTGCCATATCCGGCACGTAACATCTGGAAATATGGGTTAAAGAAGTCACCCTTTACCAACTCCTCGGTCTTACCCTTTGCACCCATAGTCTTTACTAGGCTTGCATCGGTAGCATCATCGTTAAAGTCACCCATCACAACAACCTTTGTTGCTGGGTTTGCCGCTAAAAGTGAGTCCTTAATACCTCGAATCTGCTTCGCGCAAGCATCACGCTTAAACTGCGATGCCTCCTTACCTCCAAGGCGTGATGGCCAGTGTGATACAAGGAAGTAGAATGGCTCATCCTCTATAGTTCCCCACATCACAACCAAGTCACGTGTTTTAAAGTTTGGAAGTTCATCAACCACAAGTTTAATATTATCCGAACCCTGTAGCTTAAAGACATCGGCACGATAGAGGAATGCTACATCCACACCACGAGCATCGGGTGAGTCGTAGTGACAGATACGATAGTTTGCACCCTTAAGTTTTGGCTGCGAAATCAAATCCTCCAATACAGAGCGATTCTCAATCTCCGACACGCCAATAACTATAGGATAGTCTCTGTTAATAGCCGCGATATCAAACAACACTCGCTCCATATTGGTAAGCTTCATCTGATACTTCTTCGCGTTCCACTTTTTGACGCCTTTGGGCAAAAACTCCTCATCGTGAGTCTCTGGATCATCATGGAGGTCAAACAGGTTCTCCAAGTTGTAGAAAACAACCTTATATGGCTTATCCTGCGCCCATAGCGTGGCTACAGCAAATAGAGCCATACATAACATTAAGATCTTTCTTTTCATCACCTTATGTTTTAATATATAATTTTCGTTAGTATATACCCCACTCCGAAGGTATCACACGTCTCTTAACATCCGCCTCTATGGCATCGTCAATCATTGGGAAGAATGTAAAGCCTGTAAGAGTCTCTAGCTCCTCGATGCTTATACAATCTGCGCTTGTGATGGTTGTATCATCACCAGAGTTCTCATGCTCCATCCAAAATGCTATTGCGCGAAGCTCATCGGCACTCTTTATCTCATTAATTTTCTTTCCCGTGTTTCCCTTCTTGGTACGTAGCAACGCCTTATAATAATAGGTAGGCGTAGGACAGATATTTCCCGACTTATCGGTGGTTTGTCCATCTATTGAGGAGTGATGCAGACCGTCAAAGTATGCTCCGGTAACAACATAGAGTGTATCGCTACATATCATACCTCTCACTCTGCCCTCCAGATACCCCCACTTATTTTGGTTAAAGTTGGCCTGCTGTGGTGTCATATTCGTAGCATAAAATGTTTGATCCATCATCTCCTGCGAGCATTTGCGATCTGCCGCGGGAATCTGATGTCCTCGGTCATACCAGCCGTTATACGATCCAGCACGCATATTAGCCTGCACCGATGTACTCACTTCGGGGTCGTAGCTAAAGGAGCTATAGTTACGATTACCACTACCTGTGGTATATGCCGAATGTAGAGGATATGCCACCCACAACGAGGCTCTCACCTTTGGGTCGAAGCAGTATGAGTAGTTGCGAGCATTGCTCTTTACTCCTAACTTTCCATAGTGTGTGTTATAGATATAACCCGTTGAAACATCGCACAGAGGCATCTCTGGCCAATCATGTTTCAGAGCCTCATTTGCATCAAAACTCTGCTGCGTAACAAATAACGAGCATACTGTGTTGTCGGAGAACTCCACCCATACATTTAGCTCACGCTCTGAACCTGTTTCATTCTTTGTGAAGTATATAAACACTATCTGGGTGTCGGTCTCCATCTCCCCCTCAATGTATGTTGTGCCATTAGAGAATCTAGCCCAGTCGCCACCACCAACAGTCTGAATGGTAATATTATAAGTTTTACCCTGTTCTGCACGTAGCACCACAGCGCAATTCTTGCTATCACCCTTAAGTTCGCTATTTTCGATTGTAGCAACACTCTCAAGACTCTCTATCTTTACATCACATCCCACCATTACAATAGCACTAAATGCTACTATAATCATCGTCACCAACTTCTCTACTCGCTGCATATTAATTTATTGATTATTTATTATATATCTCTCTCGCTAGCCCGGGTGGGTTGCCCCACCCAAGCTTTTGCGAAAGAAAGACTCATTTTTTAGTTCTCGTAGATAATAGACATAGCAGCGATGTATGCTCTATGATCCTTATCTGTACCTGTAGACTTAAACTGAATTGAGGTAGCCTCACCAGTCCAAGTACGAACAGCACCCTCCTCGCTCAACGTACCTACAGTTGTACCGAGGAAATAGTGGTTGTTAGCAAATGTGAACTCGATAGACTTGATAGTCTTGCCATTTGCATTAACATCAAGCAATGCACCATTCTGGTACATACGAATTGCCATACCTGAATCGTAATAAGCAGGCTCGGTTGAAGCGCTACCCTGACTGAACACTAGGCTAATGTTCTCATCAACGGTGATTGTCTTGTTATTTACACTCTCTGCATTAGCATAACCCATCTCCGAGAATACTATAGTTGCCTTAGTGCAACCCTCTGGAACCTCTGGCTCAACAACCTCACAAGCAACGTGAGATACATATTTTGCATTCTTACCCTGTGGAGTTCCATTGTATGATGTGCGGATGGTCTGAATTGTGATTGTGTCACCCACCTTAACACCAGACTCTGCCCAATACTTCTGCTCACCCTCTGGGCTGCACAAACCATAGATATAAACCTCGGCTGTTGAATCCTTAAGGTAGAAGTTGCCATAGGTTGTGTTTGCTACTGATGTAATCACACCAGTAAGCTCATATATAACTGTATCGTTTTCTTCAGCAGCCAAGAAATCTGCAACAGTAGCCTTGATTACCTCTGGCTGTGGCTCTGGTTCGGGGTTAGGCTCTGGTTCTGGCTCTGGGTTTACAGGCTCATCGCCGCCACCAGGATTCTCCGTGCCAATAGGCTCATCAGTAAGCTTAACACCACATACGACAGCACGTGCAGAAGCCATTGTAGAGTTAGCAGATGTAAGCTCGAAGTTTGCATCTGTTGAGAACTCAATTACAGATGTAGCAGTCAAGCCCTCAAGCTTAAATGAATAGTGGTCGCTATCAGTAAATGAGAGAGCAGTATATGGAGGGTTACCTGTAACAGTAGCATATGAGATGAGTTTCTGTGACTGTGTAGCACCACCATCAACACGGAAGTACAAAGTTACATCACCATCCTTCCAACCCTGTGCATAGAAGTTGAGATACTTTGCACCCTCTACGTTTACAGCACCAGAAGTAAACTTACCAGCCTGCTTCGACTTACCCAACTTAAAACCTGTAAGAATCTCGTTGCCAATTTTAGACTCACCAAGCGTGTATACAGCATTTATAGAGTCATCCTCCGAGCAAACGAATGGAGCATCTGAAGCATAGATGCCATCAGCAGGAACAACAGGCTCCTCGCCACCCTCACCTGGGGTTAGTGACACGAAGATAGCATCCTTACCCTGTGCAGTACCCTGGTATGATGTACGAACAGTGATAACAGTGATAGTATCACCCTTCTTTGCGCCAGACTCTGCCCAATACTTCTGCTCACCCTCTGGGCTGCACAAACCATAGATATATACAGTGCCTGTAGCATCTGTAAGGTCGAAGTTACCATAGGTGGTATTCGCTACATTGGTAATCTCACCTGTAAGTTTGTAGTATACTGATGGATCCTCTGCAGCATCCAAGAACTCCTGAACAGTAACCTCCTTTGCATCGCTATAGTCAGGCTTCTCTGGCTCTACTGGAGTCTCACCTGTAGAGAGGTCAATCTCCTGACCACCCTCACCAACGTTCAAGGTTACGTCATCGATACGATAAGCACTTGCCACGCTAGCAGAGAACTTGATGTGAAGCTTTGCAGGAATCTCCTTCAATGTAAAGTTTGCAGTAGCCACATTCCAACGGCCATCTGTAGTACCAGCAAATGTATAGTCGATAGTAGACCACTTCTCACCATCACCAGAGAGTGATACTACAAGCTCCTCTGGGCTATATGTGCTGTTACCATCCTTGATATACTTGTCACCACCAAAGGTCAATACAAGATTCTTCTGTGTAGACTCAAGTGCAAGATCCTTAATGATAAAGTAGTTTTCAACCTTACCAAAGAAGATGTTATTCACACCCGAGCCAGCATAATCAGAGTATGTACCATCAGAGTTAGAGTTGTTACGAACAGAGGTATTCTGACCCTCATAGCTTACGTTTGCAGCAGCAGAACCTGCAGCGTTCTTCATCTCTGGGAACTGATCGATGAATGGCCAACCATTGCTTCCCTGTGTTGCTGCCTTACCATCGAAGTTCTCGAAGTAGAGAGCATCTGTAGTTGGAGGTGTTGGAGGCTCTGGCTCCTGGATATTATCGAGGTCGATAGTCTGACCGCCATTACCAACATAGAGCTTAAGGTCATCAAGACGGTATACAGAAGCAACCTTTGCCTCAAACTTAATGTAAAGCTTATCAGTCTCGGCTGCCAAAGTGAAGTTTGCAGTAGCCACGTTCCAACGACCAGGCTCTGTACCAGCAAATGTATACTCCACTGGAGCCCACTGTGTACCATTCTTCGAGATGTACATAAGGAACTCCTCTGGCTTAAATGTGCTGTCACCATCCTGTGTATACTTCTCTGAACCGAAAGTAACCTTGAAATTCACACCCTCCAATGGAGCGATGTCATTTGCCTGGAAGTATGCGCCACCACCAAAGAAGATGTTGTTAGAACCCGAACCAGCATAATCCGAGTAGTTGCTGTTAGATGTAGAGTTTGCGCGTACCGACACGCCAGAACCGCTATAAGTTACGTTAGCTCCTGCATCGCCCTCTGGGTTTGCGAACTCTGGGAACTGGTCGATATAAGGCCATGAAGAACCTGAACCATAGGTCTTTGTAGCCTCCTTACCATCGAAGTCATCGCTGTAGAGCAACTCCTCGGTTACAAGCTCCTGCTCATCAGCAGACTGCGAAACAGAGATCTTCTTTGTCTCCCAGTTACCATACTCTGGGTGCTGAGCGATAACCTTAACATCAGTCTTACGAATCTCGCCAGTTTCGTTTGCAGAGACAGCAACGGTAATAGTACCATTACCCTTACCTGAAGCAGGTGCTACTGTAACCCAGTCTACACTGCTCTCTGCCTTCCAACTAGCGTTAGAAGTAATACTTACAGTTTTGCTTTCCTCCTTGTTCGAGAAGTTCAGAGTACTCTCCGACACCGACACCGTAGGATCTCCAGCAACCTCATCTCCCTTATCCTGACATGCTACAAAGCCAAAGGTAGTACCAATGACCATGGCAATAGCAAAGAGAGACTTGAAAAGTTTGTTTGCCATAATGTGTTTAATTTTTGGTTAATGAATATAAAAAGTTGTTTTCTATCACTTTATCTCCACCCATATATCTCATAGAGATAATATGGGACTTGCAAAGATATAACTAATTTCGATAAAAATAAAACTTTTAGTTCAAATAACCATCTCAAAATTTCACCAAAATAACTTTTTAAATTCTATTTGCTATATTCAACACAAAATAGTATCTTTGCGAGATAGAAAATTTACCAGTTATGGGAGTAGATAGAAATATGCGAAATATTGAGAGCGACAAGGAGTTTGAGGGTAGAATACGTCCCCAAGCCCTGGTAAACTTTGCGGGTCAGGATAAGATTGTCGCAAACCTCAAGATATTCATCAAGGCGGCGCTTATGCGTGGTGACTCACTAGACCATGTACTTCTTCATGGCCCTCCAGGATTAGGCAAGACTACCCTAGCAAATATTATCGCCAATGAGATGGGCGCACAGCTAAAGGTTACATCGGGCCCAGTATTGGATAAGCCAGGAGATTTGGCAGGCCTTCTCACAAACCTAAACCCTGGCGATGTACTCTTTATTGATGAGATACACCGCTTAAGTCCTATTGTTGAGGAGTATCTCTACTCTGCAATGGAGGACTACAAGATAGATATAGTTCTCGACAAAGGCCCTGCCGCACGATCTATACAGATTGAGCTAGCGCCATTTACTCTTGTAGGAGCAACCACACGAAGTGGTCTACTAACCTCACCACTTCGCGCTCGTTTTGGCATTACGTGCCACCTCGAATACTATGACGCACCTATTTTGGCAGGTATCGTAAAGCGCTCTGCATCAATACTTGACATATCAATAGATGACGATGCAGCGCTGGAGATTGCACTACGCTCACGCGGCACTCCACGTATTGCCAATGCCCTACTTCGCCGAGTACGCGACTTTGCGATGGTCGAGGGAGAGGGACACATTGACGTTGAAATTACACGTATTGCCCTCACCGCCCTAAATATTGATGCTCGCGGTCTTGACCAGATGGATAATAAGATATTGGCTACGATTATCGAGAAGTTCAACGGAGGCCCTGTAGGCTTGAATACCGTTGCCACAGCCGTAAGCGAAGAGGCCGGTACGGTAGAGGAGGTTTATGAGCCATTTCTCATCAAAGAGGGTTTCTTGAAGCGTACACCACGTGGTCGCGAAGCTACGGAGCTAGCCTACAAACATCTAGGATATGCTTACGGAGGCAGTGATGAGCAGACGCTATTCTAAATAGCAATATTACAAAAGATTAGGGAGTTTAAGTTGAGTATAGCTTAAACTTCCTAATTTCATCTACACCTACTGCTTACACAAAAAAAATACAGACGGGAAAGTGTTCCCATCTGTATTTTTTTTGGAGAGATACACCCTCCTTTTCATGCTAAAATTATGCGATTGCAGTTGAGATAAGGAATGTAGCTGCAACACCCAAGATAGCGTAAAGCTCTGGGAACGCTGCAAGGATAAGAGTCTTACCCATAACATCATTACCGTTACCAATAGCTACGATACCGTTAGCACAAACTTTTGCCTGGAACAATGCTGATGACAAACAAACGATAGCCATCAAAAGACCAGCACCGAAGATACCTACTGCGGTAAGCATTGACATATCAGCAGCGATAAGTCCGCTAACCATGAAGTAACCTACGAAGCCATAAAGACCCTGTGAACCAGGAAGCGCTGAAAGAATCATGTAGCTACCGAAAGCACCACCATTCTTCTTCAATGCGCCTACTGATGCCATACCACAACGTGCTGTAGCAACCGCTGATGCCAAACCTGATACACCGACCATAAGGACAACGCCCAAATAAGCCAAAATTAATGCTGAATTCATAATTGTTTAAAGTTTTTAAATTGTTAATTATTATTTGTTTACTTATTCATTTTTCGTACAGGATCGAAGGCACGCTGTCCCATCTCGAAACCTGCATTTTTGTAAAACTCAACAAAGGTCAAACGCATAGGATGTACGAATGACGAGATTGCTGACATAAAGAGGTTGATACCATGACCTATGAGCAAGATGATAGAGGCAGCAATAGCAGGTACGATGTAACCATACCATGGGGTTCCTGGAGCCATATCGCCCATACCCGAAAGTCCCATAGCAAGTGAGTTAAATACCTGTGCCAACACACCACCCGAAAGTCCGATGGCGAACAATCGAATATAGCTCAATACATCACTCAACAAACCAGTGATATTATTATAGGTATCCCAAAGACCTGCACCAATATTAATAAGCGGATTACGCTTAACATTATTGAGGACAATCATTAGTAGCGCTCCGATGCCCATCAACACATAGAAAACGGGTGATGATGTGTCGAAACCAGGGATAGCAAGACCAAACATTGGTAAACCTACAGCTAATGAGCCTGTTAGAAGAATGATAAACCATCCTAATAGACCAAATGTAGAGGTGAAACCAAAGAGTTTAGCCTTCATAACAATATTAATGGCCATACCTACCAATATCTGAACTACACCAATAGCCAACGATATCGAGAAGAACTGATTCTGGAAATCGAGGAACTTGATAACTGGTGCAAAGTCCGAGATAGCCACACCAAAGAATGAGTTTGCGTAGAAGCCAAAGCATACGGTAGCAGAGGCGCACACTATAGATAGCAACGCCGCCTGACGCATGCCCTTACCACCCTTCTTTAGGAGCATCAAGCCAACAAGCAAAAGTACCAAACCATAACCAGCATCACACAAACATATTGCGAAGAACAACATGTAGAATGGTCCGAAGATTGCTGTAAGGTCAAAGGTACCATACTTTGGCAAGGCATACATAGCACCGATAAGCTCAAAGAGCTGTGCAAACTTATTATTCTTAAGCTTCACAGGAGCTATATCATCTATAGTCGCATCGCGGCGATCATAGACAAGGTTAGGATATGTTGAGAGCAAGGCATCTACCTTATCTGCTGTATCAGCCTCTGCCCAACCCTCAAGGATAAGCAAGTTTCCATCAGCCTCACGCTGTGCCGTAGCATTAACCATAAGACCCTGAAGTTGCTCCTTGAGCTTACCACACTCCTGGGCAATCATATCACGAGATGCTGCGGCACGAGAGAATACCTCGTTTAGCGCCTTATCCTCGGCCTCGAGACGTTTAATCTCTGCGCGAAGAGCCTCGCTATCCATAGCTGGAAGACGAACCTCCTGACCATCGATAGCCACAGATGCTGCATCGGTAGTGATTACCGCAAAGTATACAAATGACTGCGATCTACCAATCTCCGAGACTGTAACGCCATCAATAGGCTCCTCAAGAAGTCGCTCATACACGGCTGGCTGCGCAACAAAGAAGCGCATATTAACACCTCGTGCAGCGAGTCTCTCAACATCCTCGATAGAGAATCTACCCCATGGCTCAATCTCCTCGGCCTGCTTCTCAAGGCGAGCTATCTCCTGCGAGATACGCTGACGCTGTGCGTAAGCCTCCTTATAGCTATCATAGGCCTCTTCTCCCGAAGCATATACCATAGCCGAAGCATTATACTCCGAAGATGAAGCAAATGATGACAACGTCTCAATAGCCTTGTTAATAGACTCTATCTCCAAGAGAATAGCCCTATCACCCTCTGAAGGCTCCCAACCTGTAGTAGTGATATCTACCAAACCGAGTTCTCGCAACTCGTTCACAAAGCGCTCCTGCTCTCCAGCATATAGCACAATGTCGTAGCGAATCATCTTACTTATCATACGTTAGGCTCCTCCATAGCCGCGGCTTGCGCCTGACGAGTTTTCACAATCTTCTGGGCTGACTTACTGAGGTTCTCCTCATCCTCCATAAATCGCTTAATCTTACGTATGGCATCCTCATATCCAGGTATCTGCACCTTCTCATAGAGGTTTACCTTTTGAGTAGTTTTGCGTCTCGCATAGTCGAGGAGCTGCATCTTCTGATTATACACCTCGAACTCTATACCAAGATGAGACATTCGTTTCAAGACCCTGATACCCTCGGCATACCACACTGGAGCCGAGAAGAGATCATATGCCTTCTCTTCGTATACTATGTTATCTAACATAGGTATGCGCACGCCCGCAATCTTTTGTGATGATAATTCAACATCAGCGATGCGGATAAGATCACAATCAAACTCTCCCCATAGCTGCACCATGTAGTCATACTGGGCGATAAGTGCGTCCAGCTCCTCACGGAAAGCTAATGCAGAGTCCTTCGCACGTTTAACCTCCGAGCGCAAGGCACTCTCCTTACTTTTGATCGTAGGGAGTGCATTCTTTCGGATTTTGAGCTGTTTATTCAGCTCACCGAGCGAGGTCTTGTTATATTGAAATTTGATTGCCATAAATAGTTACTATTTCCAATATTTATCAACAAGCTCCTGCTTGATGCTTACCTCACCCTTCACGAAGTGCTTTGCAAACAACGACCACGCAATATCAAGCATCTGCTCAATCTCGATATTTACGTCAATAGCAAGCAACTTCTCCGAGTAGTCGTGAGCAAAGTCCAAAGTACGCTTGTCATAATCCGAAAGGTCAAAACCATTCTCTAGCTTTGTCTTTGCATTTGCAGCATCGGCATATAGACGTACGCAGGCGTTCATAACCTGTGGGTGATCCTCACGAGTCTTCTTACCGATTACCAACTGCTTCAAACGAGACAAC
>JAEIGA010001486.1_pt1 | contig 36623 bp, 33 predicted proteins | sample 9270691 | NCBI WGS metagenome assembly JAEIGA01 (sample SAMN17057246, study PRJNA624740) | gut metagenome | biome: biome; isolation source: fecal sample | host: Bos grunniens | place: China: Xizang | collected 2019
GAGAAACTTATAAACCGATAAGACTATGGCAGAGGTTGAAATCAAAAAGGAGAATTTGGTATTTGGCAAGTCTAAGCTTATCTTGCCTAATGTAATGCACTACTGCCCCGGCTGTAGCCACGGTACTGTTCACAAGCTCGTTGCCGAGGTTATCGAGGAGATGGGCTTGGAGCACGACACTATCGGCGTATCGCCTGTGGGTTGCTCGGTATTTGCATACAACTATATTGACATCGACTGGGCACAGGCTGCTCACGGACGTGCTTGTGCAGTAGCTACTGCTATCAAGCGTGTTAACCCAGAGAAGATGGTCTTCACTTACCAGGGTGACGGTGATATGTCAGCTATCGGTACTGGTGAGACTATCCACGCAGCTGCTCGTGGCGAGAACATCGTTGCTATCTACATCAACAACGCTATCTACGGTATGACCGGTGGTCAGATGGCTCCTACTACCCTCTTGGGTATGAAGACTGCTACTACACCTTACGGTCGTGATCCAAAGCTCAACGGCTATCCTTATAAGATTGCTCAGATGTTGGCACACTTGGATGGCGTATGCTATGTGACACGTCAGACCGTTCACACACCAGCTAACGTTCGTAAGGCTAAGAAGGCATTGCGTCACGCATTCGAGAATGCTATGGCAGGCAAGGGCTTCAGCCTTGTTGAGATCGTTGCAACTTGTAATAGCGGTTGGAAGCTCTCTCCTGTTGCTTCTAACGAGTGGTTGGAGAAGAATATGTTGCCATTCTACGAGCCCGGCGATTTGAAGGACACAACTAAAGAGTAAGCATTATGAAAGAGACAATAATCATTGCAGGTTTTGGAGGACAGGGTGTCCTCACTATGGGTAAGATTTTGGCTTACTCTGGTATTATGCAGGATATGGAGGTAACTTGGATGCCTTCATACGGTCCTGAGATGCGTGGTGGTACAGCTAACGTTACCGTTATCCTCTCGGATAAGCCTATTTCATCACCTATTGCTCACGAGTTCGATTGCGTAGTCGTTCTCAACCAGCAGTCTATGGATAAGTTCGAGAGCCAGGTAAAGCCAGGTGGTACCCTCATCTACGATACTAACGGTATCACAAGCCACCCAACACGTACCGACATCAACATCTATCAGATTGATGCTACTGCTGAGTGTGCACGCCTTGGCCAGGCTAAGTTGTTCAACACTATGATTCTCGGTGCTTACCTCAAGGTTCGCCCTGTAGTAGCTATGGAGAATGTAATGGCTGGTTTGAAGAAGACTTTGCCTGAGCGTGCTTGGAAGATGCTCCCACAGAACGAGGAGGCTATCAAGCACGGTGGTGAGATTATCCGTCAGATTCGATAATCGAACGACCACAAACACTAACACCTGCTTAACTTCGGTTGGGCAGGTGTTTTTTTTGTGGGGGGGGCTAAGGGCTGGTGAGGACTGGTGGGTTCGATGGGTTCTGGTGGGTTCTGATGGGTAGCTGTTAGGCCTCAAAAAAATCCCCATTAGAACCTATCAGAACCTAATAGAACCCATAACTCCGCACAAGAACCTAATATTCTCGACTTTGAGCTTAGAGTTTAGAGAATATAAGGAGCTTCGGGGCTCCTAAAAAACTAACATCGCTAAAATCCTTAAATTCCCTAATCTCACTATTATCTCTCTATTGATCCGCTCTCTTTTTCTCTTTATTGCAGGCAAAAAACCTACCTCGCAACCACAAACAACAACCCCTGAGTTGTGCATCACAACCCAGGGGTGTTATTCAATTCTTCCTCGTTGAGACACTAAGCCTCAGGCTACGAGCGAATTACAAGTTCTTCTTACGAACAGCCTCGAGCATATCCACAGTCATTGACTCGAGGTCCCACTGTGGCTTCCAGCCCCACTCCTCGCGAGCACAAGTGTCGTCCAAAGAGTTTGGCCAGCTGCGTGAGATGACATCCTTAACAGGGTCTACGTTGTACTCCATCTCGAAGCCAGGCACGTGACGCTCAACAACCTCGCGGATGATCTCTGGTGTGAAGCTCATAGCTGCGATGTTGAACGAGTTGCGGTGCTTGAGCTTAGCTGGGTCAGCCTCCATAAGCTCAACAGTAGCACGCAATGCATCAGGCATATACATCATATCCATATATACATCTGGAGCGATGTTACATACGAACTTCTTGCCCTTCACAGCGTCGTAGTATATCTCTACAGCGTAGTCAGTAGTACCGCCACCAGGCAATGTCACGTTAGAGATGATACCTGGGAAACGTACCGAACGAGTATCAACACCAAAGCGTGAGTGGTAGTAGTTAGAGAGCAACTCACCAGTAACCTTGCACACGCCGTAGATAGTGTTAGGCTGCATAACGGTATCCTGAGGAGTCTTGTCGCGTGGGAAGTCACCACCGAAAGCACCGATAGACGATGGGGTGAAGACTGCACAGTTCTTCTCGCGAGCGATCTCCAAAGAGTTCTCCAACGCACCCATATTGATACGCATCGCAAGCTGAGGGTTCTTCTCGCCAGTAGCTGAAAGGAGAGCTACGAGATTGAAGATAGAGTCGATCTTGTACTTATCAACAAGCTCGGCATACTGCTTAGCATCGAGGGCATCGAGCGACTCGAATGGGCCAGCCTCGGCCAAGACAGCATTGTGTTTAACATCGGTAGCAACGACATTCGATGCACCATAGATAGAGCGAAGATATGGCACCAACTCAGATCCAATCTGACCACCGGCACCCACGACCAAAATACGCTTCATTTGATTGTTTAACGTTTGTTAATATGTTTAGGTTTAATTGCCAATAAACACGTGCGACAACTTACCATCGCAATCAACAACAAAAATATACATTTTTCTTCAAACTACCACGCTCCAAGCCATATTTTTTCAAAAAAAGTGTTTTTTCCGTGCTGTTTGGCTCGTTTATGAGGCGAAACACCTATCTTTGTAGCACAAACATAGCTATGGAATCGCTTCTCGACTACGGATTAATAGGCCTATTCATAGGCTCGTTTCTCGCAGCTACGGTAGTACCGTTTAGCTCCGACATACTCGTCATCGGTATGCTCTCGCTCGGTGGCGACCCTCTGTTGACTATTGCTATGGCAACGCTGGGTAACTGGCTCGGAGGACTCACCTCATACTGGGTAGGCTGGCTCGGAAAGCTCGAGTGGCTGGAGCGTTGGTTCAGGGTCAAGCACGAGACCATAGAGCGACACAAAGCAAGGGTCGAGCGGTGGGGAGCGTGGCTCGCACTACTGACGTGGGTGCCCTTCGTGGGCGACATCTTTGCCGTGGTCCTCGGCTTCTACAAGGCACGCTTCATACCCTCAGCACTATGGATGTTTGTGGGCAAGTGCGGACGTTTCGTAGTCTGGGCACTGCTCTTTGCCAAGATATAAAAATGTAGGCTTGAACAACGCTGTCCAAGCCCACTATATAGCTATAAGCCAGGTATTTACTCCCACAAATTGCGAGGATACTCACCCTGAGCAATAAGCTCCTCGATCTTCTGCATAAGCTGTGGCTTATCCTCCTTGTATGTCACGCCAAACCACTTTGCCGAGGTCTGCAACACACGCATCGAAGCAGTGCCATCGTTGATAACCTTGTTGACCATCAATGGGATGAAGAACTCCGCCTTGAGGTTATCGATATTCTCCTTCAAGAACTCCTTGAAGAATGCCTCAGAGTGTGCGAAATAGTCGGGCGTGAAGCCGAAGAGGTTCATCGACACAGGGGTATTCTCGGCCAATGGCTCGTCGGTGCCGAGATCGTGGAATACAATGGTGCCATCGACACGCTCAATTTTTGTACGCTCGACCATAGACTGGAGGTTGCCCTCAGCATCAACAGTGCATACACCACGCGACACAGTGCCATTCTCCGACAAGGTCTTAGAGACCTCGTAACCCACCATACAGTACTTACCCTCAGAGCCAACAAGACCCTTGAGGTAGCTACCGATAACGGCGTAAGCATCACGGCCATAAAAGTCATCAGCATTGATCACAGCAAAGGGGGTATCGATAACATCTCGACCCATCATCACTGCGTGGTTTGTACCCCAAGGCTTCTGACGCTCAGCGGGGAGAGTAAAGCCCTCAGGAAGGTTGTCGAGTTCCTGATATACGTACTCTACTTCGATACGACCTCCGAAACGCTCAGCGTTAAACACCTCGCAAAAATCCTCGGCAAAAGAGTGGCGAATAACGAAGACCACCTTGCCAAAGCCTGCACGAATTGCATCGTAGACAGAGTAGTCGATAATAGCCTCACCATTAGGGCCAACACCATCCATCTGCTTGAGTGAGCCATAGCGTGAGCCCATACCAGCAGCCAAAACTAAAAGAGTAGGTTTTGTCATAATTATTTTGTGTTTTTAGACTTTTCTGAGCAACAAAGGTAAAAATTTTTGCATAAAATACAAAGTATACGCCCTTTTTCGTTATCTTTGCAAAAATATATCAAGGTATGGAAGAGAACTTTTTCAAGCGACTATGGTCGCAACTCACAGATAAGCGACAACTATCAATGCGTGACCGCGACAGCGACGAGTCACACTGGAAGATGAACATCACGCCTATAGGCGTAATCAGTGGTATCACAGCCCTTGTCATCATACTCTTCGTGGTGCTGATGCTGCTTATGGCCTACACCCCTATCCTCGAGATTCTACCAGGCTACAAGACACGCTCCGAGAAGATGCGTGACCAGATGGTGGAGAGCGTGATGCACATCGACTCGATGGAGCGACTTATGGGCCGTATGCTTGAGTATAACGATGCTGTGACTAAGATCATCAACGGCAGCACACCAACGCTCCACTCAACAGTATTGACCGACAGCATCCAGTACGACAAGACCACAGTGCTTCCTACACGTGCCGACTCGTTGCTTCGCAGCATCTTGGAGCGTAGCGAGGGTGAGTACTCGTTGGAGAACACCCGAGAGGCAAATCCTGTGGCTGCGATGTTCAGCTCTCCTATGCACGGCACAATAACTCGCACGTTCGATGCTCCAGACTCGAGCTACGACATCACCATTATGAGCATCGACTCTGACCGCTCGGTGATGGCCGTGGAGAATGGTACCGTGGTGGGTGTCACACAGGGTTCTGCGGGCAACATCTCGATCATCATCCAGCACGCAAATGGCTATGTATCGGTCTACAAGCAGCTCGGCGAGGCCCTTGTTCGCAAGGGTCAGATTGTTCAGAGCGGTGCTGTGATTGGCTCTCAAGCCACCGATGGCGACAAGAGCATCGACCTCGGCTTTGAGCTTTGGCGTAATGGCACAGCAGTAGATCCTGAACGCTACATTTTGTTTAAGAACTAAGATTGCAATGAACCAAGAGAGAGTAACAATATTGGGCTCGACAGGCTCAATTGGCGTACAGACCCTCGACATCATACGTCGCAACCCCGACCGTTTTCGCGTAGCCTCGCTGGTGGCCCACAGCCGCTGGCAGGAGCTCGCTGACCAAGCACGCGAATTTGGTGCCGAGAGCGTCGTGATTGGCAACAAGGAGCTCTACCCACAGCTCAAGGCGGCACTCAAGGATACAGATGTCAAGGTGTTGGCTGGCGACCAGGAGATAAACCACGTTGCCCAGAGCTATCGTAGCGACACCCTGGTAAATGCCTTGGTGGGCTATGCTGGTCTTCACCCTACGGCCCTTGCTATCGAAAGCGGCAAACGCATAGCTCTTGCAAACAAGGAGACATTGGTTGTGGGTGGCGACATCATTATGGAGGCAGCAAAGCGTAAGGGTGTCGACATCCTTCCTATCGACTCAGAGCACTCGGCGATTATGCAGTGTCTCGAGGGCGAGCAACGTAGCTCGATACGCAACCTTATCATCACCTGCAGCGGAGGTGCCCTTCGCAACCTATCAATCGACGATCTTGAGGGTGTAACACCCGAGATGGCTCTCAAGCACCCCCAGTGGTCAATGGGAGCAAAGATCACCATCGACTCAGCGACACTCGTCAACAAGGGTTTCGAGGTTATCGAAGCACGCTGGCTCTTCGACATAGAGCCTGAGCGTATCAAGGTGGTCATCCACCCTCAATCTATCGTACACTCAATGGTCGAGTTCACCGATGGTTCTGTCAAGGCTCAGCTCGGTAATGCCGATATGCACACACCCATTAGCTACGCCCTGCTCTACCCCGAGCGTGCTAAGGAGGCTGTCGAGAGTTTCTCAATACTGGACTACCCCACACTCACATTCGCAGAGGTCGACCACGACAAATACCCTGCACTCGGCATCGCTTACGACTGCTTGCATCGCGGAGGCACAGCAGCCTGCACTATGAATGGTGCTAACGAGGTGGCTGTGGCAGCGTTCCTGGGCCATAAGTGCCGATACCACGACATCGTGGGTGCTATACGCTACGCCCTCGACAATGCCTCGTTCGAGGCACACCCAACACTCAACGACTACGACAGTTCAAACATCGAGGCTCGCGAGCTGGCACGTCGCTACTTGAAACTTTAGAAAATTAATTGACTATGGAGACAATACTTATTAAGGCAGTACAATTCTTTGCATCACTCTCGCTATTGGTGCTCATCCACGAGTTTGGACACTACATCACGGCACGCATCTTCAAGATTCGTGTCGAGAAGTTCTACATCTTCTTCAACCCCTGGTTCTCGCTCTACAAGCGTAAGTTTGGCGAGACAGAGTATGGCATCGGTTGGTTGCCCTTGGGTGGCTATGTGTCGCTCTCGGGAATGATCGACGAGTCGATGAACACCGAGCAGATGCAGCAGGAACCACAACCCTGGGAGTTTCGCACAAAGCCTGCGTGGCAGCGACTCATCGTTATGCTCGCGGGTATCACAATGAACGTGCTCTTTGCGATGTTCCTCTACTCGATGATGCTCTTCACCTGGGGCGAGGAGTACTACCACAACGACGATATCGCCTACGGTTATAAGTTCAACGAGAAGGCTCACAGCCTCGGCTTCGAGGATGGCGACAAGATTGTTTCGATCGACGGCGAGGAGATTGGCAACATCATCGACATCCGCAAGCGACTCATCATCGCTGACGAGGATCGCAACATAACTATTGAGCGTGACGGCCAGCAGCAGACAATTAACATCAAGCTCGAGGAGCTGGTGGCTATGCGTGAGGATCAGTCGATATTAGACTTCTACGACATCCTAATACCATTTAACATCGACACTGTTTCGCTTCCTTCGGCTCAGGCTGCGGGCCTTGCGTCGGGCGACGAGGTTATTGCCATTGGCCAGACTCAGGTACGCGACTTTATGCACGGCCGTGAGCTTCTCAACGAGTATAAGGGTCGCGATGCCGAGGTTGCTGTGCTCCGCAATGGCTGCGACACTCTTCACCTCAGCGTGCCTATCAACGAGGAGGCACAGATGGGCGTAATGGTGAAAATGATCCAGCCTCGCACCGCCGTGTACGGCTTCTTCGAGTCTATCCCTGCAGGTATCAAGCGTGGCGGCAAGGAGCTCGCAGCATACTGGGAGCAGCTCAAGATGATTGTCAACCCAGAGACCAAGAGCTATAAGGAGGTTGGTGGCTTCATCGCTATCGGCAGCATCTTCCCAGCAACGTGGAACTGGCAGAGTTTCTGGGCGTTGACAGCATTTATCTCTATCGCCCTTGCGATTATGAACCTCTTGCCAATTCCTGGTCTTGATGGTGGTCACGCACTCTTCACGCTTTGGGAGGTTATCACACGCCGCAAGCCAAGCGACAAGTTCCTCGAGGTTATGCAGTACATAGGCCTCGGTCTCTTGCTTCTGTTGCTCGTATATGCCAACGGTAACGACATCATAAAACTCTTTATCGACTAAGCTAATGGCAGCCAAACTAAAGCGTACGTTTTTCTGCACGGCGTGTGGCTACGAGACCCCGAAGTGGTTAGGTAAGTGTCCCTCGTGTGGCGAGTGGAACACAATCACCGAGCACGTTGTGGCCAAGGAGTCATCTGCAGTCACTGCGTCACGCCTTGTGTCAGTGCCTAAAGCCGAGCCACAGCGTGTGCAGGACATCACCGAGCAGACCACGAAACGTATCGACACAGGCCTCAAGGAGCTAAACCGCGTGCTTGGCGGAGGTCTTGTGCCAGGTTCGCTCATATTGCTAGGTGGCGAGCCAGGCATAGGCAAGTCTACGCTCTCGTTGCAAATAGCTCTTGCGGACAACGGCCTCAAGACGCTCTACGTCTCGGGCGAGGAGTCGGCCGAGCAGATAAAGATGCGTGCTACGCGTCTTGGCATCGGCAACCAAGAGTGCATAGTCTACACTGAGACGCTACTCGAGAATATCGTATCACAAATCGAGGAGCTTCGTCCCGACGTGGTGATAATAGACTCTATACAGACTATGGCGACCGATGTCGTCGAGTCGTCGGCAGGTAGCGTACCTCAGATTCGCGAGTGTGCAACGACGCTGCTGCGTGTAGCAAAGAGCACAGGCACGGCGATATTCATCATTGGCCACATCACCAAGGATGGCACCATTGCAGGCCCAAAGATACTGGAGCATATTGTCGACGTTGTGCTTCAGTTTGAGGGCGATGGCAACCACACATACCGCATTTTGCGAGGTGCAAAGAATCGCTTCGGTGCCACATATGAGATTGGCGTCTTCGAGATGCGAGAGTCGGGCCTCAAGGAGGTCGACAACCCCTCGGAGATACTCATCACGCACTACGATGAGCCACTGTCGGGTTGTGCCATAGGTGCAGCAGTCGACGGCATACGCCCCTACCTTATTGAGGTACAGGCACTCGTCAGCGGTGCTGCCTACGGAACACCACAACGCTCGGCAACGGGCTTCGACCAGCGACGACTCAATATGTTGTTGGCTGTGCTCGAGAAGCGTGTGGGAATGAAGATGTTCCAGAAGGATGTGTTCCTCAACTTCGCAGGTGGCTTCAAGGTCTCGGACACAGGTATGGACCTCGCCGTGGTCGCAGCAATCATATCGTCCTACTACGACCGCCCACTAAACGAGCAAGCCTGCTGTGCTGGTGAGATTGGCCTCTCGGGTGAGGTACGTCCTGCACCACGCACTGAGCAACGCATATCGGAAGCTGCACGCCTCGGCTTTAAACGCATCGTTGTGTCGAGCTTTGTGGAGAAGAGCGTAAAGCGTCCAAAGGGCATAGAGATAGTCTTCATCTCAAGCATCGAGCAGCTGCCCAAGGCACTGTTTTAGACAAAAAAAAGAGAGCTTCGCGGCTCTCTTTTTGCATTATTATTCCTCTGTAATTAGTTCATAAAGCGGCACTTTGACGCATCACGCCAGCCGAGGAGTAGCTCCTTTGTTGTCATTCGCTTCTTACCTGCAAGCTGCAACTCGTCGACGTATACCACGCCATCGGCCACACGCACGCCGAGATATGTCTTCTCGTCTGTCACCACGTCGCCCGCTGCACCTTGCTTATCGTCGGCCTCGAAGCGTGCCGAGAATATCTTTGCCGAACCCGACTCCTGGCCATCCTTGTAGATTGCTGTCCACGCTGCAGGATATGGCGAGAGGCCACGGATGAGGTTGATGACGTCGCTACCCTTGCGATCCCATTTGATGAGGCCATCCTCCTTGAAGATCTTGGGTGCTGGCTTAAGGGTGGTCTCGTCTATGTGCATCTGCTCGATAGCGGTATAATTACCCTCTGCAATCTTATCCACGGTGCGGATAACAAGCTCCGAACCGATGTTCATCAGCTTGTCGTAGAGCGTGCCGATGTTATCCTCTGGGAGGATGTAGACGCTCTCCTGCTCGATGATGGCACCCTTGTCTATCTCGTGGTTGAGAAGGAAGGTGGTGACACCCGTACGCTCCTCGCCATTGATAATCGCCCAGTTGATAGGTGCTGCACCACGATACTGCGGAAGGAGCGATGCGTGGAGATTGAACGTTCCCATTGGAGGCATTGACCACACCACCTCGGGCAACATACGAAAGGCGATAACGATGCCAAGGTCGATGTTCAACGCACGAAGCTCACTAAGAAAGGCCTCGTCACGAAGCTTCTCAGGCTGTAGGATAGGGAGTCCGAGCTCCTTGGCGGTGAGCTTGACGTCGCTCTCGTGAATCTTCTGGCCACGACCCGCAGGCTTGTCGGGCGTTGTGACCACTGCCACAATGTTATAGCCCTCAGCCACAAGTCGCTTGAGCGATGTCGACGCAAACTCGGGCGTACCCATAAATACTATTCGTAGATCCTTTGCACTCTTTGCCATATTTTACTCTTTTTGTTTCGATACTAAGTAAGGCCCTCAGGCCCTTACAAACGACAAAATTACCACTTTTTTTCGTAAATATTTCCTTTACAAGAAAAATGTTTACTACTTTCTGGGGATTAGTTCATATCTATCGTATGGTTTGACTACCATAAATATACGTTCCGAGATTGCTTCTTGTTCAGGCAGATGCCAGTTGCAATGGCTGCGACGCATATCTATATCATATACAACCTCATCGTCACGCACTAGGATTAACCTATATTGGTCATCTCTCAACCAACTATTGTTATATGGAAGATGTATCTTCTCTGCTATTATTTCGGGCGGAGTTATACCAGAAAAGAGATATAACGTATCATACCTTACCCCCAGAATTTTAGACATATCGACATAACAAGTGTCGACAAATTCAAAGTCGACATTATTGTCAAGATACCTTGAAATAGTATACGCCTCTCTATATCCCCTATAATAGCTGCAGGAAGTCAAGAAGCAAGACGCAACTATTAATAACGCAAAAAACAACTTTTTCATATCAAGCTATGCATTAGACTCTACAAACTCTATTTTCACCATTGGAAGGCAAATGCTATAACATATATCCACACAATCATATACAATATGATATTTGTTAAACATAGAATATGAATATATCGTAAACACTTACTCTGGCATATTGACTTATTGATAAGGTGAAGTATAAGATAAACGACAAATAGAATTAATGCTACTATGCTACCAACAACATACTCCTCATATCCTGCGCCACCACCATAGTAACCAAATAGGAAATCCCATATTTGTGAAATATGAAATAATATATTTAGAGCAGATAATAATGCTACAATACTCAGCGTATAGTTAACTATTCTCTGCAACAGTAAAGGTTTGTTTCTCATAGCAATATGTGTAGTAAAACTTACTCGTTAATAGAAATAGTATTTAAGAGCCTTGTGTCTTGGGCTTTAGGAGATAGCAGACAAACAAGAGCACGATACTGATAGCCACGAATATAAGTCCAAACTGGATGTACTCCATAGTCGTATATTTAACACCAATATTTGAAGAATCGGCGAAAAAGCCAATCCATAGCAGAACTATATATGCAACAAAAAAGGGCATAACCAAAAACCACGACCATAGCTTATCGCAAAATAGATGTGTGATATTTACGATTGCAAATAGCATAAAGGCCAATAAAGTGCCGTCAATATGAGTTGAATTAAGCATTGCAATAGTTGATATTACAACCAAAAGGGTACCTATAACAACTCGCACTGCCCTATTATGGATAACTTCACGTATCGTCATCTTCGTTGTCATTATTTTTGGCAAGTTACAAAGATTATACGACATTTGCAAGCCCACGCAATAAGCAGTTGATATCAAATCGCGGTTGTGAATCGGGGATTTTGCGAAGGCTCGGCACGGGAGTTGCTCAGATTGGCATAAAACTGAATAATTATGTTGATTAAGACAGGAAAAGGCACAATAACGCTTACAGCTCTTGTAGCCATTTGGTCGATATCGGCCATAGTATCACTTCCCGGGCTTGCTGTTTCGCCAATACTCGACGACATAGATAAGTTGTTTCCCAAGGCGAGCGAGCTTGAGGTGTCGATGCTCGAGTCGCTACCCTCGCTGATGATTATCCCCTTTATGTTGCTGGCGGGACGCTTGTCGGTGACACGAGGTAAGATACGAATGTTGACCATCGGCACATCGATATTTCTTCTGAGCGGCATCGGATGTATGCTATCACGCACGCTCACCGAGCTTATCATCACAAGCACCATTCTCGGCATCGGTGCGGGCATCATCATACCCCTATCTACGGGATTTATCGTCGACTACTTCACGGGCGACAAGCGTGTGCGACAGCTCGGCATAAGTTCGGCTGTGAACAACCTCACGCTCGTCATAGCCACCACTGCCGTAGGCTATCTTGCCGACATAGAGTGGCACTGGGCCTTTGCCGTCTACCTGCTACCTGTGGTCACGCTGCTACTCATCCCCGCACTGAGCCACTCACGCCCCGAGCCTGAGCCATCTGACGGTGCACAGAACAGACAGACGAGACTCAACAAGCGGATGATTGCGGGACTTATGGTATTCTACTTTGCTATTACCTACCTCTCGCTAATCGTAACCTTCAACACCTCATACCTTACCGAGCAAGGTGGTATGCAGAGCAGCGATGCGGGAATCATCATCTCGCTCTTCTTCCTTGCGATTATGGCACCAGGATTTATCCTCGACCGCATAGTGCGATGGCTCGACAAGGGGGGTCAACCTATGGTCGCTCATCGTAATGGGCATAGGACTCGTCATTATGTCGGCACACCACCCCACGTTTCTGCAACTTTCGCTCGGAGCCATTCTCACAGGCTTGGGTTACGGCGTAATGCAGCCTATAATATACGACAAGGCGGCAACAAACGCACCGCCTCATCTTGCCACATTGGCACTATCATTAGTGATGGTTGTGAACTACCTCGCAATACTCGTAGCTCCATTTATCATCGACCTCATTGATAAGCTATTTCACACCACAAGTCACGAGTTTGCCTACCTCATAAATGGCATACTGACGCTCATCATAGCTCTTGTGACGCTCCTTACGCTACGCCATAACAGAGTTTTAGGCTCAGACGACTGATTCGCGGGCCACACGACGCCAACGCATATACCCCACAACGGCCAAGATGCAATAGAGCGTGTAGAGTCCCGCAGTGACAGGGATACCCTTGTAGATATAGAGTCCCACGCTGATCATATCTACCACAAGCCACACAAGCCACTGCTCAACGAGCTTACGCGAGAGCATCCACATAGCTACGATACTGAGTGCCGTTGACATTGAGTCAAACACAGGAACACGGCTATCTGTGCATTCGGTAAGGAAGAAGTAGATGGCAACGTGCAACACAGCATACACCGCCACGAGGCTCACAATCCAGCTTCGTGGCGTATGCTTTATAATGCCATCGTCCTTTTTCTTGGGTGCTCGACGCCACACTATAAGGCCATAGATACCCGCAGCAACATAGTAGAGTTGCATTGCTGCATCGGCATAGATGCCACTTGTGAGGTACAAGACGCCGTGGACCAAAGGCATTATTGCACCAATAATCCAGACCCAAATATTCGCCTTATACTCGAGCCAGAGATAGAGAAGGCCGAGCAGCGTGCCGATGATTTGAAGAAGTAGCTTAAGCTCCATTCGATTAGAAGTTTACTGTAACATTTGCCAAGCAGTTGATAGGTGCTTGAGGGAAGTAGAAGGCCTCGTCGTAACGCACGTCATCCCACATATATGAGTAGCCATAGCCATTCGACTCGTAGAGCGTCGAGAAGAGGTTGTTAATAGCCAAGCCGAAACGCACCTCGCAACCCTTTGCAGCGTGTAGCGTATAGCCGAGGTTGAGATTGGTGACGCAGTAGGCATCGAGCGAGAGGGCCTCAATCTCGTTGTTGGTGAAATACTGCTTGCCAACATACTGCGTATGCCACTGAGCACTAAAGCCCTTATGGTGGAAGTCGGCAATAAGTGAGCCGATGACAGAGGGCGAATATGAGATTGTCATATCGCCGAGATTCTGGCCAAAGGTAGGGCTCTTCTTAAGTTCATCGACATAGTCGCGAATCTTATTCTGGGAGAGTGTAGCATTTGCCGAGAGCGTGAGCCACTTTGTGGTCCTCCACGTAGCCATAAGCTCGACACCACGACGATAGCTCCTGGCTACATTGGTGTTGAGTGCATCATCTCCATCATTGACCATACCTGTAGCAACAAGCTGGTTGTGGTAGTGCATATAGTATAGGTTGATGCCCGCAACAACACGAGGCGAGGTGTATGTATAACCCAACTCGAAGTCTACGAGACGCTCAGGCTTTGGATAGCTATCGTCCGATGAGAACATATATCGGTCGGTGAAGTCCGAACGTGTAGGCTCGCGATGAGCTACTGCCACCGAGCCAAAAATATTGTGGCAATGGTGAATGTAGCTGATACCTGCACGTGGGTTGAAGAAGTTGTATTGCTGGTCGACGTTGATTGGCTGCATAGAGACACCATCAACGCCCCAAATGGCATTGTCGTTTGTTCCCCACGCCTTGTAGTGTACATAACGATACTGCAAGTCGCCAAAGATATGCAACTCGTTGTCCGCCAATCCACGCAGAGCTGTCCAGTCGGCACGTGCGAAGATGTTGGCATCCTGCTTCAAGACATCATTATCATACCAGCGACCAGCAACAGAGTCGCTTTCAAGGCCATCAACCCAGCTAATCTCACCCCAGTGAGGGCAAGTATAGTAGCTCCACGAGCCACCAAATGTAAGGTCAAGAGCTGAGGTGTTGTACGACGCAGCAGCGTTTAGGCCACCGAGGTGGTTGAGCATCATCTTATGGCGAATGAGGTCTGCCTCGCCATCAGCTATGCCAAGATTCTTGTACTCGGCAAGCGACGCATCGTCGCGATACTGGTTGTAATAGCCATAACCGTATGTGTAGAAGAGCGTGGCATTGAGCTGCCAATTGCGATTAAAGCGATGGTTAACAACGAGTTGATTATTCGACTGTAAGTAGTTGTCTGTCTGGTCATCGTAGTAATCGACGTGAGTACCATCCTCGAGTACAAATGGGCCTTGTGATGTCTCATACTGTCCTGAGTCGTGGTAGCGACGACCATATCGTGCCATATCTGCTCGCGACACACCATTATATGTAAGATAGGTCTTAGCCATGCCACCAAACGACAGGAACTTGACCTTGGTGCTTGAGCCGTAGTAACCAGCCTGGAACATATACGACTTGAGGTCGGTAGCACCACGCTCAATGTAGCCATCAGAGCCGATATGTGTGAGTCGAGCATCGACAACCCAATGGTCACGCATAAGGCCTGATGATATGTGCAGAGCCTGCTTATTGGTGTTATACGAGCCATAGGAGAGCGATGCCGAACCACAGAACTGGGTTGTAAGTGCATCAGTAGTCATCGACACCGAGCCACCAAAGGCTCCTGTGCCATTTGTCGAGACGCCAGCACCTCGCTGCACTTGCACCGAGCCCACCGACGAGATAAGGTCGGGGGTATCGTACCAATACATCGAGTGCGAGTCGGGGTTGTTCATCGCCACGCCATTGATGGTGACGTTGATACGTGTAGCATCAGTACCTCTGAGGCGTATGGCCGTAGCACCAATGCCGATACCGGTCTCATTTGTCGCAATGATAGAGGGTGTGAGGGCCAGGGCTGTTGGCATATCGGTGCCATACGACGAGCGAATGATCGACTCCTTCGAGAGGTTGTCTTGAGCTACAGGTGTTGTGCGTTTAGCACCTGTCGTAGTCACCTCAACTACATCGATAAGATAGTTGCGTAGTGAGTCCTGCTCGGACGATGTCTCCTGTGCCACGGCAACGCTACTAAGCGAGAACGCTGCCAGAATAAAACAAAAAAACCTTTTCATACTTTAATAATTTAAGTTGAAAAGGGGCAAATTAAGATATTTCCTTATTCCCGGTCTCAGCATTACCCGTATCCGGTTCAATGGGTTTAATCTCAGCCAATATCCTCACTCTGTTTCGAATATTAGCACCCCTTATGTGAGGGCAAATATACGAATAATTTTTTAATTCGTGCAACAACGCAAAATTTTGTTAGCTCGTCGAGCGATTTTCATCAACTCGCTAATAATCAGCGTATTAGATATAGACTACGTAACTCATTGATTATCAGCACTATGAAAAATTGGCATTTTAGCCACCGCTCAACACATTGATTTATAGGCGATTACAACTTGTGATTCTGAAAAACTTTTGCCCAAAAAATTTGGTGACGCCTACCAAATATAGTAACTTTGCAGTAGAGAAAAACCTAAAAACGCTATAGTATGAAACAGCAAAAAAGTGCAGTAAGAGTCATAGTGGCACTACTTATATTTATAATAGGTAGCACCCCACTTTTCGCTCAGCACACCTACAAATTTCGTGACTCGTTGGGAACATACGAGGTGAAGTTCACACCCCGAGACCCCGACACCGAGTTTAAGGCATCGCCCATCAAGCCACTGCTACCCAAGACCCACGAGCTGCGTTACGGCATAGCCTGGGGAGGTACCGACTGGTCTGGCGAACCAGCTTTTACCTGGGAGCTTGGCAACTTTGCGACAGAGGAGCGTGGCTACACGAGTCCCACAGTATGGCTTACACACAACTTCGACTACGGCTTCTGGATTAACGAGTGGTTCAGCATTGGTGGCACACTGACCTGGACATCGGGACGTCGCCATATGTATAGCCACCACACGCATAAACGCTTAGATGTCGACCGCGTGGACTACATCAAAATTATGCCCACACTCCGCTTTGCCTGGATACGCCGAGGCATAGTGCAGGTCTACTCGAGCGTATCGCTGGGTGCAGGCGTTGAGATTCGCGACAACTACATTGGAGAGAACATCTACGAGGCTGTGTGTGCCTTCGACTTCAAGCCTCTGGGACTAAGTGTGGGTCGCAAACTCTTTGGATTCATCGAGGTGGGCTATGGCACCCGAGGCATCATTAACGCAGGTTTCGGATATCGTTTTAACACTAAACAAAAATAGCTATGCGTAGATATATACTATTGGCACTCACCATCTTTGCTGTGTTGAGTGCTCAAGCACAAGAGGTTGTCGACGACCAACTCATCTACAACCGTGTAATGGGATTTATGGAGACTACAGAGAGTCTCGACGACAACACGGTAACAAGCAAGAATATTCAGGACATACGCTTCAAGCACGACCTACGCATAACCTATGGTGCACCAGGCTTCTTATCGTGGTACTTCCTCGATGAGATAGGCTTTGGCTGCGGATGCGACGTTGGTCCCAACTTTATTGGTGATATGAACTCGCTACGTGAGAAGAGAGGGCCTAAGTATATCCTCTCGACTGTAGGATTAAGCTACAGCCAGCAACTACGCCCTTGGTTGGCACTCGGTGGTAAGGCTACGTTTGCAGGAACGTGGCAGAACATCTACGACACCTACACCAACAAGAAGCTCTATCACGACCGTATGTTCAACATCGCAGCGATGCTCGATGCACGATTTAGCTACCTGCGTCGCGACAAGGTGGAGCTATACTCCGCAATCTCAGCAGGTCTTGTTTGCCACCTCGAGCGAGCTGGCGGAGGCCTCGGACCGATGTTCGACGTGGTGTTGTTTGGTGCAAGCTTTGGTCGCACGTTCTACGGCTTCGTAGAGGTGGGTGCTGGCATCGGAGGCTCGGCACGTGTAGGCTTGGGATATAGGTTTAACTCTAAAAAGTAGAAGTATTATGACTCGACATATTTTTATAGCAGCGATTACACTTCTTGTCACATCGTGTGCCATTGAGGATGGCTCGATGGAGCGTAAGCCTATCGACGTGGGCAAGGCCATAGCACGTGATGCACACCAGCGACTAAACGACACAGGCAGAGCAATATGCTGGGCTCTGGCTGCAGATACATACCTCACAACAGATGACGAGAAGATACACACAGAGATACGAACAAGAATCTATGGTGGCTCGCTGACTCCTCGACTCTCTGAGGATCGTGACAGCGTGTTGCTCGTGTGGGACGATGGCAGAGTACGCTCGGCATATCCAACCGACGGCAAGCTACTTAGCGAAGGTGGCCAATGGAAGCTATGGAACGATTCGGAGCTGACACTTACGGCCTATGATGACCTCATCGAGGTACGCACAGTGGACGACGGCGAGACTGGAGCCAAGAATAGCTACAAACTGGATATTCGTAACTGGGAGTACGACTCATCATTAAACTTCGAGCTAAGTGGCACGGTAGAGTGGATATACAACAGCGAAGCAAGCAAGAGACTCAGCATCGAGATTAGGGATGCGATACACTATACCTCGAAGAATCGCCATACACACAACTCGAACTATGCTATAGGGCTCTACGACGGTGTGATAAACACCCTCTATACAGACACGTGGGCAAGATATAACGACGAGGTGACTATGACCTATGGCGAGGAGTCGGACTATTCGATTATTGTAGAATATTTCGGCGACAAGGCGTCAATAAATAAATAGAATTTAGTTAAACAAGAGAGAGGAGTGCACAACACGATGGTGGCACTCCTCTCTTTTATTTATACACTGCAGCTGAGTCGAGTCTCAGCTCTTCTTGCGTTTAAGACGTATATAGGCCTTTATACGCTGCCACCCCTCTACACCGACAATAGCTAAGCCCATATACTGCGTAGCCTTAGCAAGGCCAAAGAACACAACAAAGAGGACTCCCTTGGTCGCTGACGAGAGCGGAAGAAACGCCTGAACAAACGAAAGAATATAGAACACCACACAGGTAATCAACAATATGACTCCTGTGCGAAACGAAAACTTTGATGCAAGATGTTTAAAGGTACTCTTAACCCCACTCCAAAACCTCTTCACGCTACCCCACTTTTAGAAATTCTACTCGTTAGCAATGCCCATAGGGATGTGCACAGCAGGGACATTACGCAGATGGTCAAGGTGCGACATCTGATCGTCGAAGAAGATGTGCGGACGCATAATCTCAAGGACACGATCCTTCGAGATGCCTCCCAAGAAGAAGGCCTCAGTGACCTCGACACCCCAGCTCTTGAGCGTATTTACGACACGCTCGTGTGCGGGAGCATTGCGAGCTGTGACAATAGATATCTTGAGCCAACGGCGATAGTCGGGATTAGCGGCAATACGCTCTGTCTCGAGCTTCTGGAGGGCAGAAATCTTGAGCAGTAGGTCGGCCAAAGGACCTGGATCAAGAGGTCGCTGTGTGGCAGCCTCGTGGCGATGAAAGGCCTTGAGGCCCTGCTCCTTATAGATCTTCTCCGACTCGTCGTCGGCAATGACACCATCGAAGTCGAAGGCTATGCGTAGCTCCCTATCTGAGGTATCGTCGAGAACCTCGCTGTCGAGCACGCGGCCAGCAGCATAACCCGCATCGCAGGCACGCTTAACATCGCGCTCCGAAGCCGACAAAAAGAGCGAGGCGTTGAACGCTGGGAGATACTTATAGGGCGACTCACCAGAGAAGAACGAGGCACGGGTGATGTCAAGGTCGTAGTGCTCGATGGTGCGGAACACGCGAAGGCCTGTCTCGGGAGAGTTACGCGACAAGAGCACCACCTCGACAGGCTGTTCATCGGGGAAGAGGTCGTTGAGACTCAGGAGTCGCTTCACAAAGGGGAAGGCGACACCCTTACCAAGTGGGTTGTCGATGTTCTGCTCCTGATAGCGGCGATACTCCTCAAGGCCGCACTCGTTATACACCTTGTCAGACTCCGAGAGGTCGAAGAGTGCCGATGATGATACGGCCACGACAAGTTTTTTCTCAATAGGAAATCCCATAGTCAATCTATTTTTTGCAAAGATACGAAAAAATCCAACAAGAGTGGTCTCCTGCTGGACTTTCGTGGTTGAGCCACCGAGATTCGAACTCAGAATAACAGAACCAAAATCTGCTGTGTTACCGTTACACCATGGCTCAATCGTTGCTCGTAAGCGGATGCAAATATAGTGCAAAGTTTTGAATTAACAAAATTTTAGGGTGCAAGAGCATCATAATTGTGTACTCACAAAGAAAAAACAAGCCCCACCAAGAGGTGGAGCTTGCAATCTTTAGGTAGGGCCACAGGCCTCTACGCACAACGAATATTATTTCTGCTCGTTAAGAATACGCATTGCAGCATCGAAAATCGTAGTGTCATCCAATGTTACAACACCGCCGTCTGGACCCTGCTCGATATGGATACCTGAGCAAGCCTTAGCATCAAGGTGCTGACCACCGAAATAGTTACGTACTGTCTCAACGTCGATTCCCAACTCATCTGCAATGCGCTGCGAGCTACCTGAGGGCAACTTATCCTTAATGCGGCGCAACTCGTTAAATGTGATAATCATAATTCTGTAAGTATTAAGATTAATAATATAAATTTCGTTTTGCGATAGTAAAATTAATGTTTTTTATTGAAACGACCAAATATTCTTCGTTTTTTTTTCAAAAAACTTTAAAACACCATAAAAATGCCAAAATATATCAACTGACACTAAAAAATAGATAAATAAAAAAGGTTGCTCAAGAGAGTCCTGAGCAACCAACCTACGTTACCTTACAAGAGTTTCGTGCCGCAAGACTATCTGATACGGTCGAGCGAACGGACAAGCATCTCATCCTTGAAGATAGCACGGCTTGCCAAGTAGGCCAAGATGAGCGACACAAGAGGCATAGGTGCTGCCCAGCCAAATTGGCGGTGCTCAATAACCAAACCCTCGAAGATGCGTGATGTAAGCCAGTAGTAGAGGCCAATCATAACGAGTGAACCGAGCAACAAGATGATCTCAACAGCACACAGGCGAATCTGCAACACGCGACGCTTAAACAGAAAGATGTTGACCAAAGGGAGTGCTGCGGCCAACGAGAGCATAATGCCCATCCACACAGTAGTCTCAGATGCATCGCCACAACGAAGCGTGAAGGCAGTGAGCTCGTAGGTCTGGCCAGCAACCGTAAACGAGGCAATAGGCATAAATAGTGTGAGCGACATAAGGAGTGCCACCACAAACAGATAGAGTGTTTGAATACGCTGAATCATAGTTATTTAAGTTTTAAATATTTTATCTTAGTCTACACGTTTATCAATCTGATAGCTATTTCTATCCGTCGAGCGGCGGTTGATGAGCTCGCCCAAGAAGCCAGCCAAGAAGAGCTGAACACCCAGCACAATAGCCACAAGGCTGAGGTAGAACAACGGCTGGTTGGTGAGTGGATGGCCACTGATAAACTTCTCGGCAATAATCCACGCCACAGCCACAAAGCCGAAGAGGAACATCACAGTGCCGAGGCCACCAAAGATATACATTGGTGAGCGTCCGAAGTGCGACATAAACGACACCGAGATGAGATCGAGATAGCCCTTGACCATACGCTCAAGGCCAAACTTAGACTTTCCATACTTACGCTCGTGGTGCTCGACAACCTTCTCGCCAATACGCTTAAAGCCTGCGTGCTTAGCCAAGATTGGGATGTAGCGGTGCATCTCGCCATATACCTCGATAGACTTAACGACCTTGCGGCGATAGGCCTTGAGGCCACAGTTGAAGTCGTGGAGCTTGATGCCCGACATTATGCGTGCTGTGAGGTTGAAGAACTTGCTGGGCCAACGCTTGCCAATAGGGTCGTAACGCTTACGCTTCCAACCAGAGACTAGGTCGTAGCCATCCTCCAGAATCATACGGCGAAGCTCTGGAATCTCGTCGGGAGAGTCCTGAAGGTCGGCATCCATAGTGATGACCACCTCACCCTCGGCCATATCGAAGCCACAGTAGAGGGCTGCCGACTTACCATAGTTACGCATAAAACTGATGCCACGAATCGCGGGATACTCGCCCTTGAGACGCTCCACAACATCCCACGAGCTATCCGACGAGCCATCATCGACCATAATAATCTCATAGGTAAGGCTATTAGCCTTAGCCACACGGTCAATCCAGGCTACCAACTCTGGCAACGACTCCTCCTCGTTATAGAGAGGCACAACAACAGATATATCAATCTTCTGCTCCATAAAACTTTCGACATTTAGAACTTTGGCTCGCGACGCACCACACGAGCAATGATAAGACCCAAGAGCGTACCCCAGGTGATATAGTTATTCAACGAGGCGAGGATATTATCGAACACCGAAGGACGTGTACTCGACTCCAACGTATCGAGGAGCGTGGTCATCATATCGTTGTAGCTATCGGCAGCAGCACCTGTAGGATCGAGCATTGCGACAAATTCGATAGTATTCTCCATATTTGCAATAAGGCTATCGACATAGCTCTCGTAGCCGATAACGGCGATGAAGAGCGTATTGGCAAGACCCACAACAATGCCCGTCAGGAGCGAGATAACAAAGGCGTAGACAAGGCCCTGGCCATAGGTATATCCCTCACGCTCATCAGCACTCAACGAGCGACGTTTAGAGAAGCGGTAGAGCAACCATACAAAGACCACGATAGAGAGTATCGTCTCCAACGAGAGGAGGAGATACATCTTTGTAATGGGCATATCGACCTGCAACTGCAAGTAGTTCTCGAGGGTGCGAGAGAGGGCCATCACAAGGCCAAGGAGTGCTCCATCGCGAAGCACATCGCTAAAAAAACTATTATCTTTCATCTTATTTCTTGATATTACGTTTATTGAGAGCATCGTGGTAGGCACGAGCGTTGCGACTATGCTCCTGGCCCGTACGAGCAAAGTTATGCTTGCCGTCGAACTCAGGACGAGCACAGAAGTAGAGGTAGTCGTGGACCTCGTAGTTGAGCACCGCCTCGATAGCTGCTACGTCGGGCATAGCGATTGGCGTAGGAGGCAAGCCCTTATGCTTATATGTATTATATGGTGAATCAATCTCGAGGTGACGCTTCAATATTCGCTTGATGGTTGGGTCACCCAGGGCATACTTCACCGTAGGGTCGGCCTGAAGAAGCATATCTTTTTCGAGACGATTCATATAGACACCCGCGATGCGAGCCATCTCGCTTGTTGCATTGGTCTCCTCGTGGACGATAGAGGCCAGGGTCATCACCTCATAGGGCGAGAGACCACAGCGGTCGAGACCCCTCTGATGCTCTGGCGTAGCCCAGAACTTGTCGCTCTCGGCCTTGAACTTTCGCACAAGCTCCTCGGCAGTAATCTCGCTGTAGAACTCATATGTGTTGGGGATGAATATCGAGAACATCGCCTCGGCGGAGTCGAAGCCGAGCTCCTTGATGAGGTTGGGATCACGCAGAGCCATGAGCATAGCCTCCTCCGAGATGTCGCTCTTCGAGGCAATCTTCTTGGCGAGGGCCTCGGGAGTGCGTGCATTATTGATTGTAAGACGCAATGTGGTGCTCTCGCCATACTTTAGCGTGCGAACGATGGTCATCACCGACATCTCCTCAAACATAAGGTATGTACCCACCCTCAGATGGTTCTTGAGGTCGAGGTAATCGGCATAAAACTCAAAGGCAAAATCGTACTTACAATGCTTCTTAACCTTCTCAACCACAGCTTCATAGTCAGTCTTGGGAGTGATACGCACCGAGAAGTCCTCAGTGACTGCCGGACCATAGAACATACGGTATCCACAGTAGCCCGTAGCAGCTCCTGCGACAAGGAGAAAAACAAGGAGATAAATAAAAAATTTACGCATTATTACATTTTTTTTTTGCAAAGATACATTTTTTTTGTACTTTTGTGCCGGGTAAGTCTTATACGACCAGCTCCTACAGAACCCCCCAGGTGAGGAATCAAGCAAGGGTATGTGGTTGTAGCGGTGCGATATAAGTAGCTTACCCTTTTTTTTGTCCCTATCCGAACACCTCGTCTACCCCATCTCTATGCCACGCGAGATGGATTCAAGCACCCACACTGTGACTCTATTTGCGAAGTAGTAGCCAATGATGAAGCTCGCCCACGTAGTCCAGTCACCACGACCTGCAGCACAACGGAATACCACATAGCTCCAATAGAGCATCCACGCCACGATGATAACGCAAAATAGAGCCATAAGCACGGCCACAAGCACATCACCACGAAGCAGCTGCATAAAGTCGCTGCTAAACATTGCATACTTCACCTTGCCGATAACAGCCACGGGCAGAAGTAGCAACGTAGCGGGCCAATGGGCAAACAACAGACGGGCATACGTATCGACAACCTTAGCCTGGCGATTGTGAAAGAGGGCGAAGACATAGAGCACCGACGAGGGGATAATCCACACCACGACATTTAGTATCAGATGCCACCACAATGGCATATAACCAACCACATCGTAGCCCACAACGCTCACAGGCATAACACTGAGATACCATCCCGCAATAGTCGAGATGATGAGCCAGGCAACACCCCACAGCAGAGCATTCTGCTCAGAGATGCGACAAGCCTTATTGGCCAAACGGCTCAAGATGCCCTCAGCGGCAGCCTCTCTAACATTTTTAGACTCACTCATAGATTAACTCAATTTAGAAGTCAAGCTTGACACCAAGCATAAAGCCAATGCCTGGGCGAAGGTAGTGTGCATAGTCGTAGATAGTGCTGTTGAGCAAGTTCTTGCCATCGGCATATATTTCAACCATACGATTTATGCGATAGCTAAGACCTGCACCAAGATCAACAGCAAGAGGCATCTTAAACTCACCAAGAGGTCCGGCAGAGAGCACCGAGATGTGACGAGCACCAATCATATCGGCTGCGACATAGAACTTCCACTTACGCAACATATACTCCACATTGAGATTGCCTCGCATATTGGCATCCGAGACCAGATACTCTGAGTCATAGCTATCGAAGTGATACGAGAAGTCGAAGTCAATCTTGAGTCCCGCAACAGGTGTCACCTCAGCACCCACTCCAACAAATATGCGGGTGTCGCTATCAGTCGTAACACCAAATAGACCCGACTCACGGACATACCAGAAGAGCTTATCGGCCATAAAGTTTACACCAGCGAAGGCGTGATAAGCAAAACGCGACGACAACAGGGTGCCAGTGAAGCCAAGCGACAAGTCGTAGCTGAGCGTATTCTTAAGATTCATTAGGTCGCGACGCTGAGGCTCGAAGCTAAGGAATGGATTTGCTCGATAAAGTGTTGAGAGCGTATTGTGTTGCACCTCGGTCTTAACCTCGACATATGGAACAAAGGCCACCTTGTCAAGATCGAAGAGCACCTTTGCACGAGGCAAGATGTAGTGCGACGCCCTGTTGTCGGCAACCTTATCGTAGAGATATCCCAAGCCCGCCTCGAGCGAGACAAAGCCAAAACGACGTGCATAACCCACTGAGCCACCAACAGCCAACTCATTGCGGTAGCCACCCCACCAGTCGGCCTCAAGTTCGAGAGTGATGGTGTTACCCTTAAAGTCGCGAGCGAACTTTGCCGAGCCTCCAGCGTTGGGGATGGTGGCACTCTCCATCTCATCTGCAATCATAGGCAGACGGTGCGACCAGTAGTCACCGTGAGCCTCAACCGAGAAGTTGAGATGGGTGAGGTCGACAAACTCATCGCCAAACTTCACACCAAGCGAGGCGTTGTGGTACATAAGCGACTCTGGATTGGCAGCTGCATAGCTATGATAGATGTCGTTATCGTAACTAAAGAGGCCCTCCAACAGATAGTCGTTGCCAACAAAGAGACCTCCTGCAACACTCGCACGGTTGTTCATAGCGTAGCTCTGAGCTATCGAGCGACGACCAAAGTCACTGCTACGCGAGGCGAAGTCGCCAACGTGGTCGACACCGACACCGAAGTAGCCCATCTTATGGGTCTGCATAGTGTAGCGGATGCGGGCCTCAGAGCCCAAAGGGTAACCTACGGCCGCCTTGGCAAAGAGACGCTTATAGCTAATATGATCCCAGTACGATGCTCGTGCAGGATTGAAGTTATGAGCATCGAGCGATATCTGCCAGAGTGATGGTGTCACCTCGTAGGCGATATCGGGGTCAATGCGTGGGTCATCAGCGATTTTAGTAGGTGCCAAAAGCTTCGTGGCCGAGGCAACCTCGGGGGTATAGGTAGTGACGATATCGACGCTATTTTGCTGTGCCGAAGCAGCTACAAGGCCAAAGCCCATAGCAAGGGCTAAGCACAGTAACTTTGGAAAAATATATCTCTTCATAGCATTAATTTACAATGAGTTAATACGCGACTGAGCCTCATCGACGATACCATCGTCAGTATTAGTGTAGCCATCGACAATGCTCTGATATGTTGCACGAGCCTGGAACGTGTTGCCAGCGTCTCGCATAATGTCGCCAAGGATTATGAAGCACTTAGCCTGCCAATAGATCGAGCCGCACTCGCCAAGGTCGTAGACCATCTGCTCGGCAGCGGAGCTGTTGCCTGCGATGTACTGCTCTTCGACAAGGCGGTAGTAGGCCTCAGTACCCTCATCTGTGCGACGATCATCGGCCAGGTGACGATAGATGTCATAGGCCGAGGCATCGCCCTGAGTCTGGAGCACGCGAGCCTTAGCAATGAGCACACGACGCTTAGTAGAGTTCGAGACAAGCTCCATAGCATCGACCTCGTCGGCAAGAGCAAGAATCTCACCATCAGCCATATACTTGAGTGCCGCATCGACATAGCCATCGACAGCCGAGATGCGTCGTGCATCGTCGTGGGCAACATCGTAGAGCTTGCGGTAGGCCGAGGCAGCCTTCTCGAAGAGTTCCATATCGCGACACATAGGTGCCATCACAACAAGCACACGCTCGCTATAGAGATTTGAGCCGTGAGACAAGAGCTCCTCCATACTCTGAAGAGCACTCTCACGCTTATCATCGCGGAGGTAGCAGTCACTCAAATAGAAGAGAGCCTCACTGCGATTATAGCCACCATCGAAGTCGTCGAGGTAGGCACGCAGCTTGGTCGTTGCACGCGGAATATCGCCCTCGAGATAGGCTGAACGGGCAGCAGCAAAGCTGAGCGAGTCGCGAGCAGCAATGCTCATATCGCTCTGCACGCCACAACGCTCGGCATAGCTAAAGTAGCCGTCGATATCGCCGTTGGCAACATATATCTCGCGAATACCACGCATAGCCTCGAGAGCAGATGAAGATTGTGGGTCGTAGGCCACAACACGCTCGTAGTAGGTGCGAGCATCGTCGTGACGACCAAGGTTATAGTATGCCAGACCGATATCCGAGAGGGCCTTGACATAGAACGGTGAGGTGGTATCGCTATTTACAAAATCCACGAGCGTATGAGCACCATCGTCGTAACGCTCCAAGGCGATGTAGGTGCGACCAAGCTCATACCAAGCATCATCAACATAGTCGCCCTCAGCATCCATAATGATGCTCTTGAGGCCATCAATCTTACTATCGTAATTCGACTCCACACCGTCGATTAATGCGAGCTGATAACGGGCATAGTTACGCTCGGCGGTAGGTGCTCCGAGAGCCACCTTGTAGGCCTTGCGAGCAGCATTGAACTGACGTGCCGAGAAGCGTGTGTCGCCCAAACGGTTCTGAGCGTCATACATATAGCTGTCACGATACTTATACTCGCGAACAAACGTGTCGAAAGCCACAGAGGCCGACTCCCAATCCTTTGATGCGAAGTGGACATAGCCCAAGCCATAGTGAGCCATAAGATACTCAGCATCGGTCTTAGGTGCAGAACGGATATAGCTGTCGTACTTGCTCTTAGCAAGCTCGTAGTCGCCACGAAGCATAGCAACCTCGCCCTGCCAATAGATGGCCAACGCCTTATACTTTGGACTTAGGCCAATTCTCTCAGCCTCTATCAATAGTTCATCAGCCTCATCATACTTACCCTCATCGATAAGCTCCACAGCACGAAATACAGCAACCTTCTGCAGTGCCACGCGAAGCTCCTTATCGGGCGACGGCATAGCCTTGATGGCATTATAGGCGGCAACATAGTCGCGAGAGTTGTAATAGGCAGCAATGAGCAGCGTTTGGACCTCTGACGAGTGCATAGAGTCGGGATAGCGATCCAGATAACGCTTGAGCACGTTGAGCGACTCATTGAAGCGGCCACCACCAAGCTCATACTTCAGGCGGCCATAGTTCAGGAGGGCATTCTCGGCAATAGCACTATCGAAACCCTCGGTAGAGGCCATAGAGAAGGCAGATGCGGCACTCTCCTTATCGCCGACACGCAGGTAGCAGTCGGCAAGATGATACGAGGCATTCTGCGTAAGAGAGTCCATAGCACCACAGACACTACGCAGCGGCTCGATAGCATCGCGGTAGCGTGCCAAGCGATAGAGCGAGTAACCCTTGATGTAGTTCTCCTGACGACCATACTGATCTTGCGGATACTCCAAGATAAACCTCAGGGCCTCAGAGTAGTTGCCCTTAACAAAGTGTGACTCGGCGATGATACGCACAAGGTCGGCATAGACATCACGCGTAGAGGTTGCCATAAGTCGTTCGCCCTCCTCAATGACATAGTCGTAGTTGCCCTCGCGATACTCGATTTGGAGCAGGTAGTAAGGCACAACCAGGCGATAGGCATCGCTCTCCTTGAGACGCTGGAAGCCACTCTTAGCCTCAGCATAGCGATAAGAGTGGTAGTCAATGTATGACGAGTAGTAGAGGGCGTGATCGTAATACTCGCTCTTCTCGGAGATGCTTCTGAAGCAGTTTGAGGCGGTGAGATAGTCGCCCTTGACAAAGCGTATGTAGCCCATACGAATGTTGTAACGCTCCTTCTCGCGAGCATTGAGAGCCTCGTAGTCGACATTGTCGAACAGGGGCTCTGCGGCCTCAAAGTCGCCATTATCTGCGTGGTGCGAGGCGAGCATAAAACGCATACGGTTGGCCTGTTGGCTCGAGGGGTAACGCTTCATAAAGCCAAGCATAAGCTTCTCGGCATCCGAAGAGCCAAGCTCTACCTGGCAGCACACAAGGTTATAGTCGGCCCACTCGAGGTCGTAGAGATCCTTGACAGCATCGAGCTCCGAGCGATACTCAAGTAGCGAGATCTTGGCATCGGCCCAACGCCTACGCTCGAGGAGCTCCTCGATTTTTGCACGTCGCAAGTTGGGACTCTCGGCCGCAGCATTAGAGACTGCTGGCGATAGAGCAAGGAGCGAGAGAAGGGCAAGGGTTATAATCTTTTTCTGCATAGTCACACTATATATATTATAAGGCAAAGATAGGAAATTTTCTGCTATTTCAAACCATACAAAGGAATGATTATTGTCTTAAGAGGGGTAAATAACCAAAAAAATTGCTGTTATGACACTAAAAATCACAATCTCGCTTGGCGATGACCAACGCTTCACACTAAACGACGGTCGAGGAGTCGACGAACTAAACCCCAAGGAGCTGATGCTCTATGCCGTGGCAGAGTGCTCAGGACTCACAATATTGAGCATTCTCAAGGAGCACACCGAGGCACTCACAATGCTCGAGATTGGCGTCGAGGGTCGACTATCGACACCAACTCTTGTAGCCGAGAGCCGCTTCCTGCACTTTAATATCATTTACAACGCTCACTGCCGAACACTCAAAGATCAGCTTGTGATAAGCAGAGCAATAAACCTATCGCACGACAAATATTGCGGACTCATACAGATGTACCGACAGATATCGCCCGTGATGCACGAGACGTCGATAGTGACCACCGAAGAGCAAGCCTAACAGATCAACATCACTACAATGCGACGACTAATACCCCTCCTGCTGCTGATGGCGTGCTGCACATCAAAACAGCCCCACAACGAGACGACTATCGAGAGCGTGAAGTGCTCGACAGCGATAGCCATAGACTACACCGAGCGTGATTTCGCGGCCCTGAGCACTGCCGATGACGCAGTGAACCTCGCATTCAAAATCGCAGGTCGTGTAGCCGATGTTCCTGTGGCTAAGGGTCAGAGCGTGAAGCGTGGCGAACTCCTCGCCGAGCTCGACAAACGCGACGTGGAGCTTCAGGTGGAGGCTGCCGAGGCAACCTACCGCGAGGCCCAATCACGCCTAAGACGTGGCGAACGACTCTTGGAGCACAATGCCATATCGCTGCAGGAGGTGGAGTCGTTGCGAAGCAGTGTGACACAGGCACGCTCGGCATATGAAAACGCACTCGAACTGCTCAAAGATACTCGCATCATCGCCCCCTTTGATGGTGTTGTTGAGCGAGTATATGTCGACACATATCAGCGTGTTGCCTCGGGCGAGACTATAGTTCGCATAGTGAATCCCGTGAGCACCACCGTAGGCTTCACAGCACCAGAAAACCTCGTCGGGGAGCTTGCGAGTCCCACAACTCGCTACTCGGTGGTCTTTGATGCGTGGCCAGATATTAGCTTCGAGGCCACGATCAAGAGCTTCGCACGCACCTCGTCCGATGCCCTCGGTTTTCCTGTGTCGCTAAGGCTTATAAACGAAGATAGTCAACGCTACAATATCTCGCCTGGAATGACCTGTATGGCACGTGTCATCACACCCGTCAAAGAGAGCAGTGCAGTGGCGGTGCCGCTGACGGCGATATATGCACCCACAACGGGCAAAAACTATGTCTGGGTGGTCGACGCCCAGAGTCGCGTGAGACTACAAGAGGTGGAGCTTGGAGGGGTGATAAACAGAGGATTGGTTGAGGTTCGCAAAGGGGTAGACACGGGCCAGAGAGTGGTCACAGCAGGAGTATACAAACTCTCAGATAATCAGCAAGTACGCATCATCGACTAAGCATCACTGCAATGTTCAACATCACCAAATATGCCACCCGCCATAGCTCGGTTGTGTGGCTCTTTGTGGCCATCATCATAGTAGGTGGCATTTACTCCTTCGCAACACTTGGCAAGCGTGAGGACTCGACATTCACGATCAAGAGTGCTGTGGTCATATGCCCCTATCCTGGGGCTACGCCAGAGCAGGTCGAGAGCCTTGTGTTAGAGCCTTTGGAGCGTGAGCTACGCACTCTACGCAATGTCGACGAGATAAGCTCCGAGGCCCACTATGGCCGTGGCGAGCTGATGATAAAGCTCCTCGCCGAGACACCTGCAGAGGAGACACCGCAGATATGGGATGAGCTACGCAGCAAGACATCGGATGCACGACGACTTCTGCCAAGCGACATTGGCGAGATGACGGTCATCGACGACTTTGGAGATGTCTACGGCATATACTACGCCTTAGTGTCGGACGAGGGCTTCGAGTGGAGGGAGCTTCGCGACGTTGCTGAGCAGCTTGAGCGAGAGCTATACGCTATCGAGGGTGTCGAGAAGATTCTCCTCAGCGGCCAGCCGCAAGAGAGAGTTACGATAACCATCTCGCCAGCGACTTTAGCGATGTTTGACCTCAGCCCCGAGGATATCAGACAAGCAATAGCCACCGAAAGCAGAACTCTTGCTGTGGGCCAGATAGATGATCACGAGATGAAGATATACGTCTCGGAAGAGTCGCCATACAGCTCGCTATCCGAAATTGAGAATCAGCTACTTACAGCTGCCGACGGCAAACAGTATCGTCTTGGCGACATTATGAGTGTCGAACGCACACTACGCGACCCACTGAGCCTTATGATGCGAGTGGATGGTCAGCGAGCAATAGGCATAGCCATAAGCACCGACCCACAACGTGATGTGGTGGCCATTGGACGGGCCATCGACACCAAGTTGCACGACATCGGCAAGGGACTTCCTGTGGGCTTGGAGCTTCGTGCAATATACCCCGAGAATGAGATTGCCGAGAGGGCGACAAACGACTTCTTGGTCAATCTTGCTGAGTCACTCGCCATTGTCATACTCCTGATTATCATCACTATGGGATGGCGTTCGGGAGTCACAGTTGGCTTTTCGCTGCTGCTCTCCGTGGCGGCTACGATGCTCATAATGGCTCCTCTGGGCGAGACTCTCAATCGCACTTCGTTGGCGGGATTCATCATAGCTATGGGAATGCTCGTCGACAACGCCATAGTTGTCACAGACAACAGCTCGATGCTTATGTTGCGAGGCATTCCGCGACACATTGCCGTAGTGGAAGGTGCACGTCGACCACAGTGGGGACTGCTCGCTGCGACACTCATAGCCATAGCCTCGTTCCTGCCACTGCAGCTGGCACCGTCGTCGGTTGCCGAGATCATCAGACCACTATTTGTGGTCATCGCAGTATCGCTACTAAGCAGCTGGTTATTAGCCATTACGCAAGTGCCGGAGATGAACGCACGACTGCTCACAGTGCACCGAACAGGGGGTGGTGACTGTGACCGTTCGGCGTGGTTTAGACCCATTGTCGAGATGCTAATACACTACCGTTGGCTTGTTGTTAGCGTAGCAATACTACTCTTTGCACTCTCGCTGGCTACGATGAGCAGAATGCCTCAAAACTTCTTTCCGCAGCTTGCCAAACCGATGTTTCGTGCCGACATAATACTTCCTGAGGGCTACACCATAGATGCTACGGACACACGCCTTAAGAGCTTGACAACGTGGCTATTGGAGCAGGAGGAGGTGAAGCAGGTGTCGACAACAGCAGGAGGCACACCACCCCGCTACTACTTGGCAAGCGGCAGCTACGCAGAGAGGTCGAACTATGGCAACATACTCGTAGAGCTACACAGCAGTGACGATGCTGAGGTCGTGGAACAACGATTCGAAGCGTGGGTGGAGCGTGAGATGCCCGACGTGTGGCTACGCTCGTCGCTATTCAAGCTCTCGCCAGTGCCCGATGCCGAGATCGAGTTTGGCTTCGTGGGCGACAACATCGACACACTTGCGATGCTGGTCGACAAGAGTATGGCAATAATGCGTAATACGCAGAGTGCCACCAATATACGCAATAGCTGGGGCAACCGAATACCTACACTCACGCCCAACTACTCACAGCTCAAGGGCCAACGCTTAGGCGTGAGCCACGAGGGGTGGATGGAGTCACTTGAGATGGCGACAGATGGAATGAGGGTGGGCTCGATGCGTGATGGCACAGAGGAGCTCGAGATAGTGCTTCGCACCGACATTCTCGACGAGTCGGGGTTGCAGTCGATAGGCACAATGCCTGTATTCTCGCGACGCGGTGCAGCCTTTGCCATCGACCAAGCATCAAGCGGCTTCGACTTTGACTTTAGCCTTGCGATGATTCGACGCATAGACTCTAAGCGTGTGATGAAGGCTCAGTGCGACACGCAGAACGGAGCTAACACAATAGCACTCCTCAAGGAGCTTCGCCGACGTATCGAGAGCGAGGTTGAGCTGCCCGAGGGCTACGAGCTGAGGCTCTTTGGCGAGGAGGAGAGCCGCGAGGAGTCGAACAGAGCGTTAGGCTCAAAACTACCCCTTACGGCGGCAATCATCGTAGTGTTGCTCGTGGTGTTGTTTGGCAACTATCGCGACCCTCTGGTGGTATTAGTCACTCTGCCACTGATATTTATAGGCGTGGTGTTGGGCCTTAGCATAGGAGGGCGAATGTTCGACTTCTTCTCGTTGCTTGGCCTCTTGGGACTCGTGGGTATGCACACCAAGAGTGGAGTGATACTCCTCGAGCGAATTGCCGAGCTGAGGGCCGAGGGTATGGGCGTAGATGAGGCGGCGGCGAGGGCGGCGACAGATAGACTAAGCCCTGTGGCGACTGCTGCTGGCACGACGGTGCTCGGACTCATACCACTGCTTTTCGACCCGATGTTTGGCAGTATGGCACTAACGATTATGGGCGGACTTATTGTTGGAACGCTGCTCATTGTGGCGATATTACCCGTTGTTTACTCAATATTTTACAGCAAAGATGCGTAGGTTAACAATCATACTATCAACACTTTTACTCAGCAACATTGCATCGGCACAGATAACACTCGAGAGCTACACAAACGAGGTGCTGGCCTACAGCATAACACTCAACCAAGCTTCGCTCAGCACCGAGAGCGAGGTGTGGGAGCTGAGGCGAATAAGGCGTGAGCAGCTGCCAGAGATAGGCTTCGACCGCTCGGCATCTGTCGACTTTGGCCACCGGGGCACGGGGCGTGCGTGGAGCTGGGAGACGAGGCTCGAGGCACGACAGATAATCTACAACGGAGGTGCAATAAGGGCACAACGCGAGGCTCAGGAACAGGAGGTGGAGATTGAGCAACTCGCCTATGCAATGAGCATTAGGGCTATACGCCTGGAGGCAGAAGAGGCGTACTGGCGGCTCTCCTACGCCAACGAATACCTCAAGTCGATGGAGTACTACCGAGGTATCATCGACACGCTATATGGGGTCGTAGAGCGACGCTTCGACGAGGGCTACTCGGCAAAGGGCGACCTGCTACAAATAAAGTCACGCCTGAGCGATGCGGAGTATCAGCTGGCTACGGCAAAGGAGGCTTACGACATTGCCCTACACAGCTTTAACTCGCTGTGCAACAGGACTATCGACAAAGAGATAGTGCTCTCGGAGTCGATACTCACCATAGCTCTGATGCCCACACGAAGTGACATAGACGAGCTCGTTGCGGGCCACCCCGAGCACCGCATAGCCGAGCTGAGAGCGGAGCAGGGACGATGGAGGGTAAAGGGCGTGAATGCCGAGTATCTGCCACACATCGACATTCGCACATACGCAACTCTGCAACCTGAGCTACCCCACACCCGAAAGAGTGGTTTGGAGCTTGGTGGCGGGGCGATGATAGGCATCAGCTCGACACTATTTCACTTTGGTGAGCGACGCAACGCAGTGAATAGTGCAAAGAGCAAGCAGCTGGTCTTAGAGCTTGAGATTGAGGCAGTAAGCGACGGAATAGAGCTTGCAGAGGAGGATAGCTGGACAGAGCTGACACGCACACACGAACGGGTGGTGTCGCAGACAAAGAGCCTCGACATAGCGAGCGAGAACCTCGAGATAAGCACCTACGCCTACAACGAGGGCGAGAGCTCGATACTCGACGTGATGCAGGCACAGATAAGCTGGTTGCAGACATACAAAAACTATCTGGCAGCACACTACGACTACGCAGTGGCCTGTGCCAAATATCGCTATATCACAGGGGATTAAAGGTCGCGAATGTCGCACTTACGGGTGATAACTCCATCGCGAAGCTCAACAATGCCGACACGCGAACGGATAAACGAACGAAGCGTCATAGCATCGAGGCTATATGGCTCAACGCCAAGGATTACGTGCATTTTGGCGACATCGGCAGAGGTGAGCACAACGACACTATCGTCTGCACGAAGAAGCTCGCGGACAGCCTCAAGACGGCGACCACTAAGCGACTCGAGAGAGCTGATGCAGAGAATCTTGGCATCGGCGTGCGACGCAAGAAGCTCAAGGGTGACATCCTCGCCCTCGGAGTTGGTGATGACGAACTCGGCAAAGGGGAGAGGCTCGGCAATAGATGTCTCGGTGCGGCTCTCGACAAACTCAATATCGTCACGCAGCCAGCACTCTGTGTCGCTGGAGGCAAAGAGAAGCTCCTCGCCCTCGGCGGTGCGGAACACAAGCGAGGTGGTTGTCTGCTCCTGGGCGAGCTCTCGCTCACGGACAATCTCGCTACTTAGATTGACACCCTTGCGATAGGGCATAAAGTCGATAAGTGGCTGATGGCGAAGTGCATAGAGGCAGACACCAAGCGAAATAACAAGGGCGATTATTGTGCTAAGATAGTTGAACCTACCACGACGAGCACCCACAAGCATAAGCACTGAGAGTGGCAAAAGGGCGATATTCTTAAGAAGTGTCTGCAGTGGTGTTAGCCTAATGGCATCACCAAAGCAGCCGCAGTCGCCAATAGGCAAGATGGTGGCATTGAGCAGTGTAACAACGGTGAATAGCGACATAATCACCAGTGTGACAACTGCTGTAATGCGGTGGGGTCTTTCGTTAAGCAGAAGCTGTCCGAGCACAAACTCCACAACGGAGAGCAGAATGGCAATGGGCAGAGCAAGGGGCAAAAGGAGGTCGAGCGAGAATGTCGCCAGATACTTCTCGACAAATACCGACGTGCCAACAGGGTCGACACACTTGACGATACCCGAGAAGCTGAAAACAGCTCCCAGCACCCAGCGTGAGAGGTCGAATATTCGCTCCTTGTTCAACATCTTTCTACTTTAGAAGTGGCTGCAGATGGGTCATAATACGCTCGAAAATTTGGTCGGGCGAAGCCATAGAGCCATCCTCAGCAGAGCAATCCACAACCTTGAGGTCAGAGCCAAGCGAGGCGGTCTCGAGGTATACCTCACGCACACGACGCTGAAGGTCGAGCGAGGCCTCGTGGATATCCTGCTGGCCATTGAGATAGCTGCGGTCGTCGCCCTCACGCTGCTCCGAAAGTTTACGCTCGGTGAACGAGAATGGCACGTCGAGGAACAACGAGAGGTCGGGACGAGGAATCGAGAACTCGTCGTACTCAGTATGTAAAATCCAGTCACGCAGGGCATTACGCTCGTTGCCTGATGGCAGCTTGGCACACTGATAGCCGATGTTGGAGTAGACATAGCGGTCGACGATAACCACCTTACCATCTGACAACCAGGTGTTTATACTCTTTGCACAGTCGGCCCTATCGCCAGCATAGAGCAATGCAACGAGATAGGGGTTAACCTCGTTGACACCACCCAGGTCACCACGCAAGAAGCGGGCGATAAGCTCGCCATAGACAGGGGCATCGAAACGTGGAAAGTGGAGATACTCCGACTCGACACCTCGCTCGTCGAACAGAGCCTTGAGCTTGGCAATCTGCGTCGACTTGCCAGCACCATCCAAGCCCTCTAATACGATGAACATACCTTAACCAATATTTAGAAATTAGTAATATTTTCTCTTTTGTCATTCTGAACGTTTCTCGCTCTACTGTGTCATTCTGAACGCAGTGAAGAATCTCTCGGAGCGAATAGACGTTCGTACTATCGTCGACGGCTGTGCTATCCCAGAGATCCTTCGC
>JAEIGA010001487.1_pt1 | contig 36604 bp, 34 predicted proteins | sample 9270691 | NCBI WGS metagenome assembly JAEIGA01 (sample SAMN17057246, study PRJNA624740) | gut metagenome | biome: biome; isolation source: fecal sample | host: Bos grunniens | place: China: Xizang | collected 2019
GTTGGAATCCTTTGCCGACACCCAGCCCGCCTCTCTGCCGCTGGGTATCAAGCAGCGGCTTTCGCTGGCTGCGGCGGTCATCCACCGTCCGCAAATATTGATCCTGGACGAACCCACCTCCGGCGTTGACCCGGTGGCGCGAGACCTTTTCTGGGAAATGATCATCGATCTTGCGCGCAACGATAAGGTTACGATCTTCGTGACCACCCACTTCATGAATGAAGCCGCCCGGTGCGACCGTATTTCGCTGATGCACGCCGGAAGATCACTCGCCTGCGACACCCCGGACGCCCTGATCACCGCCCGCAATGCCGACACTCTGGAAGGAGCCTTCATCGGCTATCTCGAAGATGCCGGAGGCGATGCTGCGCCGGACACTTCCGCCATTGCCGAAGCGGTTTCAGATTCCGGTCACAATGCAGATGACAGTGAAAAAAAGCAAAATGGTTTTGTCCAATGGTTCAATTCAAAATTCAGTATTCCCCGGATGATGTGCTGCTGCAAGCGGGAATGTCTGGAACTCATGCGCGACCCGATTCGCGCAACATTGGCGCTTTTCGGAGCATTGATCCTGATGCTGGTCATGGGATACGGTATCAATATGGACGTGGAAGACCTCACCTTTGCCGTATTGGACAATGACCGGACGATCGTCAGCAACAATTACATTCTGTCCATCGCGGGGTCGCGTTACTTCAAAGAACAGCCCCCATTGACCAGCCGGGCGGATATCGAACGGCGCTTGAGAAACGGAGAGATCAATCTCGCCGTGGAAATCCCGCCGCAAACCCGCGTACGCCCCAAATGTTTGCGTTAATTCAAAAAAATTCATAAAAAGTCTTGACAAGTAGCGTTCTGTTCGCTATAATAACTAGCGTTCCCTTTGGGACAAGTTTTATGGCGGTATAGCTCAGTTGGCTAGAGCATGCGGTTCATACCCGCAGTGTCGTTGGTTCGAATCCGACTACCGCTACCACATACGGCCCGATGGTCAAGCGGTTAAGACACCGCCCTTTCACGGCGGTAACACGGGTTCGATTCCCGTTCGGGTCACCATCGCGCTTTCGCGGCAATCGCCACGGCGGCGCACACTCGCGCGTATAGCTCAGCTGGTTAGAGCGCCTGCTTCACACGCAGGAGGTCAGCGGTTCGAGTCCGTTTACGCCCACCAAACCCCCTTGAAACTGCGGTTTAAAGGGGGTTTTTCTTTTCCTTGCGACAAAAAGTGAACGCCTGATTTTACATATCACTTTCAATCAATCAGGAGGTCACAAAAATGAGTCGAATTACTATGCCAACAGCAAAAGGAAAAGCAAACAGTCCATCGTTTTCCACCGCGTTTAAGGAGTTTATTACCGACAGCGCGGCTCGCGGATTATCAAGCAAAACGCTGCGCACCTACAAAAACCACTTTCATTGCATTTCCCTACACTTTGACACCGAAATACGGCTATCAGAGTTGACCCGCTCCACGCTCAATGAAATGGTGGTGTCTATGCGTGAAAGCGGGTTAGCGACCAACTCTATTTGCAGTTATACGCGCGTCGTGACAACGTTTCTGAATTGGTGCAACAGGCAGCATTAAGCTGAGAATTAACTATGTATAACGCAAAGAGGCTCAACCCCAAAAACAAGGAATTGAGTCTCTTTTATTTAGCAGATAATTATTGCCTGCTCTTTCAAGTGGGTTAATGCTAGGATCTACATGATATGAGGTGTTTAGTTTTCCTCATATATAAAATTTACCAAGAATCTCCTAGGCTTAGGTGCGCTATTTTATGTTTCACCCATAGCTTCGTAAGCATAAGACGACAAAAAACGGCAAGCTTCCCGAAAAAATTGTACCAGATACTTGATTTCTGTCGACAGGAGTGCTAACATAATCGTGAGTATATAGATAGATTAATATGGGGTTGTGTCCCCTAAAAAGAAATTCGAAAGGAGTTAAGGCGTCTATGACGGAAAAAGAGCTCAAAAAACTCAGCCGTTTGGAGTTGCTGGAATTGCTGTTGGAAGTCGGCTCTGAAAATCAGGAGCTGAAACAGCGCGTTGAGAAATTAAATAAAGACATCGAAACCGCCAAACAGATCGAACAGCTGCACGATACGATCTCCCAAGCGAAGAGCGTGCTCAAAGACGTCAACCGCCTGGCCACGTCGGCATCTTGCGCTGACTCGATTACCGCCCTTGTTGCCGAAGCGCCGGAACCCTCTTTGCTGGATAAAGAGATCTATCGGTGTCTTTTGCACTTTTATGCCGAAGACAAAACGCAGTTGTCCGCGCTCCCGCTGGAGCTTAAGATTGCCATTGAAGAGCGAATGGAAAGCGTTTTGGAGTAACCCGATTCCCATTTCACAGGAGCGTTGTCATCAATGATACGGAAAAGACGAAAAAAAGAGAGAACGATTCCTACTGCCGACCAAATTCGCTCGGAAATCCTCAGAGAAAAATATCATCGCAAATACAAGCAGGTGCTCAAAAGCACCCTATACGCCCTGGTCGTGGTGGCGGCGATCGCCGTGCTGATCGCCACGCTGGCACTACCCGTTTTGCAGATATCCGGCAGCAGTATGGAACCAACCCTCAACGACGAAGAGATCGTCGTTTTGCTGAGAACCACCAATCTGAAACGAGGAGAGCTCTGCTGTTTCTCTTATCAAAACAAATTATTAATCAAACGCGTCATCGGACTGCCCGGCGATAAGATCAATATGGACGAGAACGGCAACATCTATCGAAACGATGAGAAAATAGAAGAACCCTACGTCACCGATATAGCCTGGGGCGAATGCGACATCGCCTTTCCTTGCTACGTGACGGAAAATCATTATTTCGTTTTGGGCGACCATCGATCCACGTCCATCGACAGCCGTAGCAGTGTCATCGGGCTGGTCAGCGAAGAATTCATCGTCGGCAAAATATTCTTACGAATATGGCCGCTTGATACCGTCAGCATCGTCAACTGACAATCCCCTGCGCGGAAAGGGAAGTGGTAAGTTTGGAGAATGTCAAAAAAGAATTGCATAAGCACAAAAAATTCAGAAGGGACAACAAAAAACTTGCCTTTCTTTTCTTCGTGTCAGCGATTTTGGTTGTGGTCGTTGTTTTTTGGTGGCTGAAACTGGTCGGCATTACCATCACCGGCGATGCGTTCTGCGGTATGACGGAACACACCCACGCCGACAACTGTTATGCGTCGCAACTCGTTTGCGATTTTGCCGAGCAAGAAACGACGACGAGCGACCAACCCCATCTTCATACGCAAACGTGTTATCAGAAAGACTTGGTATGCACCATTTCGGAGCACACGCATACGGCGGAATGTTTTCCGGATACAACGGCGGACGTCGAAACCGTCGGCGATTGGCTGGCCACGATCGAGGATGTGGAAATCACCAACAACATTCCCGAAAATCTCGTCGGCGTGGCACTTTCCCAGTTGGGTTATACCGAGAGCACGGTCAACTACGAGTTTGACGGCAACGGTGAAAAACACGGATATACCCGCTACGGCGAGTGGTATGGCGTTCCTTACGGTTCGTGGGATGCCACCTTTGTCTCGTTCTGCTTGCATTATTCCAACATCCACGAAGTGGACTCGCTGAAAGCCGCCGGCGCAGAAGCGATGCGTCTGGCGTGGAAAACCCGATTGCTCTATGCCGAAGCGGCGGGATACACGGCGCAACGCGGCGACGTAGTTTTTATAAACGCGGACGATGACGCCGATGCCGATACGGTGGCGATCGTGCTGGCCGTCGAGGGTGAGACTCTCACCGTGGTTGCCGGCGACAGCAACAACGCGGTGGAAATCGTTCGGCTACCGTTGGACCAGCACATTCTCGGATACGGGCGCACCGGTTATCTGAGTCCTGATCGGGAGATGGACGACGAGGCGCAGACCGAGTCGGCAAACCCCGAAGCCGAAAAACCAATCGTGAATATCAATCGCCCCCTGATGATGATGTCCTCCGGTTCAGGCCAGAACATCATCTTCACCTCCGATCTGACCAAAGAGCTGGCGGACGTGCGCATTATCAACCACCACGGTGAAGAAATGCAAGATGGCGAAGAATTCCACATCGGCGAGCCGTACACCTTTGAGCTGCATTTCCGAGAAATCAACGAAGACTCCACGTGGCGGCAGTTCCGCGCCGACGAGGACGGCTACCTGACGTATCCGCTCCCCGCGAATGTGCAGTGCACCAACGTCAACGAGTGGCATTCTATCACCGCGAAAACGCCTGCCGGCGACATTCGCAATGTTGGTCAATATTGCGTCGATGAAAACAACGTGCTCAAGGTCGAGTTCTTTGAAACCAGTAACGGCGACGAATTTGTGGACTTATACACCAACGTCGACTTTACCGTCGAATTCAGCGCGATCATCCCCGTGACCACCCCCGGCGAAGAGACCAAAATCGAGTTTAACGAAGCACTGGATATCACCCTGATGCCGAGCGGTGAAGCGTTTATGGATCTGAAAAAAACCATCGGCGACTATAACCCTTTCGATAATACGGTGGAATATACCCTCCGCGTGCTGGCAACCCACGGAATGGTAACCGACCTGACGTTGACCGATGAAATCGGCGCAAATCACACAGCCTTGAGAGATACCATCGTGGTCACGGATCTGAACGGCAATCTGTTGGATCCACAACCCATCGTCGGCGACCATCCCGAAAGCTGGTACAACCGAGGCTTTTCGCTTTCTGGATTCCCCGATTTTGTCACCGGCGAGGGCTTCCTCATTACATACAAATCGCAAATCGACGCAGAATTGCTCAATCAGGATGAGCCGGTGAGTCTGTGGAACTCCGCTAACGCCAAGGGGAAATCTTTTGACGGGGCCGAAGTAGCCGACTACGCCGACGCGTGGATTGCGCAAGAAGTCAAACGAGTCGAAAAAGAGGGAAAACAAGCCTTTATCAACGACCAGAACGGCAACACCGTGCCGGTAATCGAATGGAACGTTGTTGTCCGCAAATATGACGTCAACCAGCAAGGGACCGTGCTCATTGATACGCTCGGTGCAGGGTTGGATTTTTACACGGGCCAAGCCGTGAAGATTACCCTCCAAAACGAAAAAGGCGTTTATCTTAACGAAGTGATACTGGGTTGGGATCAGATCACCGTCGAGGGCGATCGCATGTCCTTTACGCTGCCGGATGGGGATTTTGACTCCTACGTGATCACCTATTACACCACCTACGACGGGGTGCCCGAAGGCGAAGAACGACAATTCAGCAACCGCGCATCCGTCCTCATCAATTACCAAGGACAACAATTCGAAGAACAAACCGATGCGTCCGCCACCGTTATCGGCATCGTGCCGAACGTGACGAAAAAGGCGAGCGGTAACGACGGCAAGTATGTCAAATTCACCATCACCGCCAGCGTGCCGGCCACCATCAAGGATTGGGGCAGTTTCTATCTTACGGACGACTTGTCCACGTGGCATGCCGGCATAAACGAGTTTTTGTACGCGGAAAATGTACCGCAAAATCTGGTGGTTACCGCGAAAACTCAGAGCGGCGACGTCATCACCTTCACCCCCTATAACGGGGGCAGTCCCGAAAACACCTATCTCTTCGTTTATCCTGCAAAAAAAGAGCAAGGTATGACCTATTTCGGTTTCCGCCTTTTCTTTAACACCGCCGAATTAAACACACAAACCTCCAAGTGGTTGCTGGACGAAGATGCGGTGCTCACCATCTCTTACCAAATTCCGTTTGATGCCATCGCCGGCGAAGGCTGGAGCGGAGGACCTATTATAGGCACAAAAACGGTGGGCGACGTCTTGCTGGAGGGCGGTGTGTTGTCAAACGAAGCGCTTTTCAACTATGCGGAAAAGCTCAGCATTGACGCGGTGGCGACGTACAAATACGACCCCAAAATCACCAAGACTGCCATCGTCAACGAAGACGGTACGGTTGACTATACCGTGCTGTTCAACAACGATGACCACGACAGCGACACCGGCTATCTCAACGCGAAGACCCTGTCTGCCTATTTCCACGACGTCTTTGACGAAACGATGGAATACGTGCCGGACTCCCTGCGCGTCACCTGTTATATGCAAGGGGATCGTGTGAATCGATTAAACACGTACAAGTATGCAGGCGTTATTCAAGGCAACGAGATGCATGTCTCGGCGGAACAGTTCCTTTATGAGTCAACCAACCCCCTTTATGTCGACTGGGCGGAATTATACACCTATAAAAATCTGGAAGAGTTTTACAGCGACATAAGTAAAGGTACGTATGTTTTCACCTATAAATTGCGATTCAAGGACGAGTATCTATACATCACCGATCGCAACATACTGGAAGCGGATAACGTCGCCGAGGTCACATGGAATGACAACGGCACGTCCGGTCCGGCTACCGCACACGCGACCTTTAACACCGGTCTGCTGAATAAACAACTGGTGCGTAACGAGGACCAGCTGAACTTCACCGTGTACGTCAACAGGCAAGGGCTGGATATGGACGTCAACTCCGACACCGTCTCGGTCACCGACGTGATGAGCGAGACCATCTCGGTGTATTGGAACACCATCCAGCTGTATTATGAGGACGCAAACGGCGATTGGTTTAACTTCCTCAGCGAGGGAAGCCCGCACACCTATACTGTCACCTATAATCAGTACACCAACTCCCTGCACTTCATCGTGCCGGATTCCCTGCCTGTAAAAATCGAGTACACCACTCTGATAACCGAAACGGGCATGGTGACGGTGAACAACACCGTTTCCGTTGACGGAAAAGATCACGTGACCGACTTTACCGATGCGACGTTCCGCATCGAGGGACACAGCGGTAGCGCCTCCGGCTCTATGCACCAAATCACCCTGATCAAGGAAGACGGCAACACGGATATGCCGCTGGCGAACGTCACGCTGTATCTGTACGGGCCTATGGGCGACCCCGAAGCTACGATACCGCCGGGACAACCTGAATTTATTATCGCGGAAAACGGAGAACTGCTTTACTACATCGGTGCTTTCACCACCGGCAAGGACGGTACCACGCTGATACGAAACCAGTATCTGACCGAAGGCGGTCCATACGCTTTGGTGGAGCACGAACCCCCGCCCGGGTATAAAATGCCGGACAAGCCGACGTATTTCTATTTCTACCAACACGACCCCGACGGCATTATCCAGATGGTGACCACCATTGTCGTGGTGGACAACTTCCCCTATATGTATGAGTTGCCCGAGACGGGCGGCGTCGGCGCACTTCCCTTAGGCATTATCGGTATGGTCTGTATGGCCGCATCGATTGTGTATAGCATCATTCGTCGCAAACGGGAAAGGAGTTTACCCAATCTCCCGACATGAAGGCGGAGAATGCGCAAGCCCTAGTAAAAAATGCAAAATCCAAATAAAGAAAGGAAGTATGAAAAATGAAAAAGATTTTTGCAGTTTTGTTCGCACTGACCCTGATCCTGTCCCTGAGCACCGCCGTGTTCACCACGGCAAGCGCCGATGAGGAAACCCAGACCGGCAGCATCATCATCGAAGGCACCACCACCGTTCCCGTGGCCGGCAAAACCTTTAATGCGTACAAGATTTTGGACGCTAAGGCGATTGATGCCAACAGCCCGGCGGAGGGTATTGTCTACTCCATCCCCGCCGAACTGCAGGCGTTCTATAACGAACTCTGTAAAAAAGATGCGGCCACCATCGAAGACGTTATGGCTTACCTCAAAGCTGATGACGTCGATCTGCACGATTTTGCCGTAACAGCGTTGGACAAAGCTAAGCTTGCCAACGTCGCTCCCGTGGCTTCCGTGGTCGGTGCTAATGACACCGCCGTGATCGAGGATCTCCCGTTCGGCTACTACGTCATCGAGGATACGAGCAATGACACCGCCGTCTCGGCGCTGATGCTCCAAACCACCACCCAGACTGTGGTTGTCAAAGCGGACAAGCCGTCCATCGAGAAGAAGATCGACGGCGCAAACGACAGCGACGGCACCACGACCGGCCCGGTTGATTACAACACCGCCAAGGTTGGCGAGGATGTGCCCTACATCCTGACCTCGAAAGTTCCCGTGATGGAGGGTTATGCCTCTTACACCTACGTGGTAACTGATACCCTTTCTGCCGGCTTGACCTACAATAACGACATTGTCATCACCATCGGCAACGATACGTTGGTCGCCGACGACGACTACACCGTTGAGACGAACGATCAGAACATCATCACCATCACCTTTAAGAACTTCATCAATCGGACTGCCGGTGATGAAATCAAGATCACGTACTCGGCTAAAGTTAACGCAAACGCTGTTTTCGGCACCGCGGGCAACCCCAACACGGTGGTTCTGACCTATTCGAACAACCCGCAGGATGACGACAGCACCAAGGACACCACCCCGGACACCGTTTACACCTACCTGGCGAATCTGGTCATCTTCAAGACGGATAGCAGCAACCCGGCAGTGCCTTTGGCCGGTGCCGTGTTCGAGATCCGCAACGCAAACGGCGACACTCTCGCCGACGGTACGTCTGTTGCGGATACCGGTCTGGTGACCTTCACCTGGGACAACGGCGCTGCGCTGAAGGACGGCGAGTCCTACACCATCGTGGAAACCAAGGCTCCCACCGGCTATAACGAGGCTGCCCCGATCACGTTCGTGGTGACTTGCACCGATCCTACCGCTCCTGCCACTGCCTGCGCTTGGACTGCCTCCGACAACAAGGTAGTCTACCAGAACGATCGTTTCGAGGTCACGATCGCGAACTCGACCGGCGACCTGCTGCCCGAGACCGGCGGCATCGGCACCACCATCTTCTACGTGGTTGGTGGTCTGATGATGATCGTTGCGTTCGTTCTGCTGGTTTCCAAGAAGCGGATGGGCAATTACGCTTGAAGGGGTAAAGAATCGGACGAGTCTGATCCCGCATCGGAATCCGACACCGATTCTCCTAGCGAAAGCTAACGGACAGTAACCTCGTCCCCTGCCGGCTTCAAGCCGGCAGGGGCAACCCGTAAAAATGCTGACCGTTGTTTCCGAACCCGCTTCGGCAATAACGTTGAGAATTTTTATATAGGTGACAGCTTATGAAAAATACAAAAACAACCAAAAAGAAAAAGGGCGGGTCTTTCTCCACCATTCTCTTGGTCGCGGTATTTTTGATTGGCCTCAGCGTACTTCTGTACCCTGCTGTCAGTGATTTTATCAACGAGAAAAGACAGTCCAAAGCGATTATGAACTACGAGGATTTGCTCGCAGATCTGACGCCCGAGAATTATTCCGCGTTTTTTGAACAGGCCGATATCTACAACCAAAAGATTCGGAGTATGCCTTTTCCGTTCTTGAATTACAAGAAGATTTCCGAAGAATATAACAACACCCTGAACGTCGACGGCAACGGCATTATGGGGTACATCACCATTGAGAAAATCAAGGTGCAGTTACCCGTCTACCACGGCACCGACGACACGGTGCTCAACACCGCGGTGGGTCACGTGGAAGGCTCTTCCATCCCCGTCGGCGGTGAAAGCACCCACGCGGTTCTCTCTGCGCACCGTGGTCTGCCTTCCGCCAAATTGTTCACCAATCTGGATAAACTGGCAGTCGGCGACGTCTTCACCATCCGCATTCTGGATCAGACATTTACGTATCAGGTGGATCAGATTCGCATTACCCTACCCAAAGAAACCGAGGCCTTAAACATTGAAAAAGGCGAAGATTATTGCACCCTGGTCACCTGCACGCCCTACGGCATCAACACCCACCGCTTGCTGGTGCGCGGCACGCGCATCGAGAATCTCAAGGCAGACCCCGTCGTCAACGTCTTTACGGAAGCGTATCAAATCGATCCGCTGATCGTTACGCCCGCTGTGGCTGTGCCGATCCTGATTGCGTTGCTGGTCGTCCTGCTGGTCAAAGACAACAAGAAGAAAAAGAAAAACAAAGAAAAGCAAAAACAAGACGATGCGAAAGCACCGTAAAGGCAGAAAGGAGTGGAGGAGAATGCGTGGTAATCGGTTTGTGAAAAAGGTAACGGTTGTGCTGTTGGCGGTATGGCTGTGTTTATCCGCGTTGACCGTATGTCCCGCGCTCGCCTCCGCGCCGACCGGACACATCGCCATCACCACCCGTGACCACGACGAAAAGCAGGTCGTCGGCGGGGCGGTGTATCGCCTCTACGCGTTTGCTGCCGCAACGATTTCTGACAGCAACGTGACGTTTTCGTACACCGATGCGTTCAAAAACAACGGTATGCCCTTAGAACAGTCGGCGGACGCCGCACTCGCGTTGCATCTGGCCGTGTACGCCGAAAACCATCAGCTTCCCTATACCGAAAAAACGGCAGGCCACAACGGCGTCGTGACGTTTGATAATCTGCCCGTCGGCGCGTATTTGGTCGTGCCGACCGATATAGCGCAGGGGTATATTCCCGCATCCCCGCTGATCGTCTATCTGCCGAAAATAGTGAATGGGGAATGGCAGTATGCCGAAGAATGCACCCCAAAAATTCAAGCAAAAAGCGATACTCCTCAAGCGGTCAAAATCGCCGTCCAAAAGAAATGGGAAGGCTCTGCTAAGCATCCCGATGACGTTACCGTATCTTTGATAAAGGACGGGAAGACGGTGGACACCGTTTCGCTCAACGCGCAAAACGATTGGTATTATCAATGGACCGATTTGGACGGCAATCACGCCTGGAACGTGGTCGAGCCGAACGTGCCGACCGACTATCGGGTGAGCTACGAAACCTCGGAGCGGTTGGTTGTCATCACCAACGCCACCACCGTCACCTCGGGCGAAGAGCCGCCGTTGTTGCAAACGGGACAGTTGAATTGGCCGGTGCCGATCTTGCTGATGGCGGGGTTGATGCTCATTCTCATCGGCTGGGCACTGCTCAACTTATCCCACAAAGATGAGGAAACCGTATGAAACGAAACGTTGCCATCGCCTTGATCGCCATCGGTGTGCTGGCCGTATTTTTGGCCACGGCACTTTGGGGATATAACCTATACGAAAGCGAACGAGCCAAAAACAGCGCGCAAGACCTTATGCAGTCCTTGCTTCGACAGGTCGATCCGCAAAAAGAGGACGACCCCTTCAACGAGAAAATGAAAGTGGTGGACATCGACAGCTACGGCTATATCGGTTACCTTTCCGTCCCCACCCTGAATCTGGAACTGCCGGTCATGTCAACCTATGATTACAGCCGCCTCAAACTAGCCCCTTGTCGCTACTACGGCAGCGCAAAATCCGACAACTTGGTCATTGCCGCGCACAACTATAAGCACCATTTTGGATACATCGGGAAGCTGGCGGCGGGCGACACCATTCTCTTCACCGATATGGAGGGCACGATATATCGCTATCGCGTTACCGCCGTCGAGGTGATCCCGCCTACGGCGGTGGATCAAGTGAAGGATAGCGGCGATGCGCTGGTGTTGTATACCTGTAATTATAGCGGAAACAAACGTGTCGTCGTCCGCTGTGTGTATGCATAACGAAAAGCCGTTCGACGCGGTTCGTCGCAATAGAGTTGATTGTATAACAATAAACTCCGAGAGCCCTTGGTTTTTGAGGCTCTCGGGGTTTTGTTATTTGCGTTGACAGGATTCGAACCTGCGGCTACCAGCCCAAAACATAGTCGGTTCACGGTGCAGTCGCTTGTGACCCTCCTTGTTTTGGGCTTCCTCCGCCTCGCTGTATCCGCCACCGGCGGCGCTCGGCTCCGTCACCTCGTCCCTCACTTCGTTCGGGACTCGAGACGCAGATTTAAACCCTACCTGAACAAAAATACGGAGATGGGCAAATGCCCATCTCCGTATTTTGGTCGAGATGACAGGATTCGAACCTGCGGCCTCTTCGTCCCGAACGAAGCGCGCTACCAAACTGCGCTACATCTCGATATTAATTTTTTGCGCTAACGCTCACTTGGGAGAATGGCGCGACAGCGACATTCTCGAGGGGGCGACCACCGCATTAATCGATGCAGACGCATTAGGAGTCGCCCCGACAGCCACATTATTATAGTACGCAAACGGCGGTTTGTCAATGCTTTTTTCGTCGCAAATCCAAAATTCCCCTATCAACCATGCCAAAAACATTGACAAACCCCCTGCCAAGGCGGTATACTTATTAGGATTAGGATAAGATTTTCCATTAACCGATTAATTTCGCCAGTTTTTTCTAAAGGAGAGATTCGTATGGCATCCATTCCAGAGATGTTCGGCAGCATGGTCTTTAACGATACCGTGATGCAGTCACGCCTGCCCAAAGACACCTATCAGGCGCTTCAGCGCACCATGCAGAACGGCCGTCACCTCGATCCTGCGGTCGCGGCGGTCGTCGCCGGCGCGATGAAGGACTGGGCGATCGAACAGGGCGCAACCCACTACACCCATTGGTTCCAGCCGATGACCGGCATCGCCGCGGAGAAGCACGACAGCTTCATCTCTCCCGCGCCTGACGGCAAGGTAATCATGGAATTCTCCGGCAAGGAGCTCATCAAGGGCGAGGCGGACGCCTCTTCGTTCCCCTCGGGCGGCCTGCGTGCGACCTTTGAGGCACGCGGCTACACCGCGTGGGACCCGACCTCCTATGCCTTTATCAAGGACAATACCCTCTGCATACCCACCGCGTTCTGTTCTTATGGCGGTGAGGCACTAGACAAAAAGACCCCTCTGCTGCGCTCGATGGAGGCCATCAGCAAGCAGGCACTGCGTGTCGTCAAGCTGTTCGGTCACGAGGACGTGACGATGGTGCGTTCTACCGTCGGCCCCGAGCAGGAATATTTCCTCATCGACAAGGCGATGTACGACCGCCGCAAGGATCTGATCAACACCGGCCGCACGCTGTTCGGCGCGAAGCCGTCCAAGGGGCAGGAGCTCGACGATCACTACTACGGCACCATTAAGACCCGCGTTGCCGCCTATATGCGCGACCTCGATGAGGAGCTGTGGAAGCTCGGCGTGCTCGCCAAGACCGAGCACAACGAAGCCGCGCCCGCGCAGCACGAGATGGCGCCCATCTTCACCACCACCAACATCGCCGCCGACCACAACCAGCTCACGATGGAGCTGATGAAGAAGGTCGCGGAACGGCACGATCTGGTGTGCCTGCTGCATGAGAAGCCCTTTGCGGGTGTCAACGGCAGCGGTAAGCACAACAACTGGTCGCTGTCCACCGACACGGGCGCCAACCTGCTCGAGCCGGGCGACACCCCGCACGAGAACGCCCAGTTCCTGCTGTTCCTCTGCGCCGTCATTAAGGCGGTGGACGACTATCAGGATATGCTGCGCGTCTCCATTGCGAGCGCGGGCAACGACCATCGCCTCGGCGCGCAGGAAGCGCCGCCCGCTGTGGTTTCCATCTTCCTCGGGGACGAGCTGACCGCCATCCTCGAGTCCATTGAGAACGACACCGCCTACGATGCAAAAGAAAAGGTGCAGATGAAGGTCGGCGTACACACGCTGCCCCGTTTCCCGAAGGATACCACCGACCGCAACCGTACGTCGCCTTTTGCGTTCACGGGTAACAAGTTCGAGTTCCGTATGCTGGGCTCGTCGCAGCCCGTGTCCGAGCCGAATGTCGTGCTCAACACCGCGGTTGCGGGCGTGCTGGACGATTTCGCGACCGAGCTTGAGGGCGCGGAGGATTTCCACGCCGCCCTACAGACGCTCATCCGCCGCGTCATCAAGGAACATAAGCGCATCATCTTCAACGGCAACGGCTACGACGACGCGTGGCTCGCAGAGGCGGAGAAGCGCGGCTTGCTCAACCTGCCCACCACCGCCGATTGCCTACCCTGCTATATCCTGCCCAAGAACATCGCGCTGTTTGAGAAATACGGCGTGTACTCCGAGGCGGAGATGCGCGCACGCTACGACATCTACCTGACCAACTATGCGAAGGTGCTGCACATCGAGGCGTGCACGATGTTGAGTATGACCCGCAAGGACATCGTTCCCGCCGCCATCCGCTACGGACGCGAGCTGGCGGACGCGATCGTCAGCAAGAAGGCTGCCATCCGCGGCATCAACTGCAAGGTCGAGGAGCGGTTGCTCTCCAATATCCAGGCCCACACCGCCGCGCTCGTCGAGGCGCTCGATAAGCTGGATGCCCACGTGCAGACTGTCGATACGATGAATGCTGACGGACAGACGCGTGCCAACTTCTACCGCGATGCGATCATCCCCGCGATGGAGACCCTGCGTGCCGAGGCCGACGCGCTGGAGATGCTGGTTGCGAAGGATCTGTGGCCGTTGCCCAGCTACGGTGACATCCTTTTTTCGGTGCGATAAACAATGAAAACAACGCTCTTGCTTCCCATTTGGAAAGCGGGAGCGTTGTTTGCTATGTTGCCAAATTCCGTATGTTGTGCTATAATGCAGGCATATGGCGAACAGGAAAGGAGCATTTTATGACGTTTTTGTATTTTCTCGAAGGTCTGCGTAACCACGTGTTGGATGCGTTTTTCTCCTTTGTCACCCTGTTTGGTGAGGAGACCATCTTCATGGCGGTCGGGATGATCGTGTTCTGGTGCGTGAATAAGTATAAGGGGTATTACCTGCTGTGCGTCGGCTTCTTGGGGACGGTGCTCAACCAGTTTCTCAAGATCGTTTGTCGCGTGCCGCGCCCGTGGGTGAAAGACCCGAATTTCACCATCGTGGAATCGGCGCGCGAGGCCGCGTCGGGCTACTCCTTCCCGAGCGGACACACGCAAACGGCGGTCGGTTTGTACGGCGGTATCGCCCGCGTAAACAAGAATACCGCTCTGCGCGTGGGGATGCTCGTGCTTGCGGCGCTTGTTGCGCTGTCGCGGATGTATCTCGGCGTACATACCCCCGCGGACGTGCTCACGTCGGTGGGTATCGGCGCGTTGCTGGTGTTCGTGATGCACCCCATCTTCCGCAAAGCGGAGAAGTCCCCCTGCGTGATGGTGGCAGTGCTCGCCTCGTTTGTCGCGCTGATGATCGCGTATCTTTGCTTTGTCTGCCTGTTCCCGTTCCCCGCTGAGGTCTATTCAGCGGATGCGGTGCACAACCTGCAGTCTGCGCAAAAGAACGGCTTTACGCTACTCGGCTGTGCGGTGGGCTTGCTGCTCGCGTACGTAGTTGATGACAAGTGGCTGCACTTCGACATCAAAGCGGTGTGGTGGGTGCAGATCATCAAGACGGTGGGCGGCATTCTGCTCGTCCTTGCGACGAAGGAGCTGCTGCGTGCACCGCTCGACGCACTGTTTGGCGGTCATCTCGCGGCGAGAAGCGTGCGGTATTTCCTCATCGTGGTGGTTGGCGGCATCCTGTGGCCAATGACCTTCAAATTCTTCTCAAAGCTCGGCAAGAAACAATAATGCGAAAGAAAAAGGCTCGACCATAAGGGGCGTACACATAAGGACAGTACAACACGATACGAAAACACCCGTAGTTTTAAAAACTATGGGTGTTTTTAATATTCTCTTTCTTTGTTAGTCAAGTTGTGCTATAATACAACTAACCGATAAATAAGAATTTGACGGTCAATTCGCACTCTACCACAGGTTTACTTCTCCTCACTAAACCAATGGTAGGTGTATTTAATGCGAAATAGACGTTATACTGTATGCGAAAGGAGGCATCTTATGGATCAAATAAAAATCGGAGGATTTATTGCCGAGTGCAGAAAAAAGGCAAACTTAACACAAATGCAATTGGCAGAAAAACTGGATATTACCGATAAAGCTGTATCAAAATGGGAACGAGGCATTACAATGCCCGATACTTCGATAATGCTTGAACTTTGCAAAATTCTCGGCATCAGTGTAAACGAATTATTAAGTGGGGAGAAAATCAATATGGAGAATAATAATCAAAAAAACGAACAGCTTTTGCTTGAAATGGCAAACGAATTAGAAAAGAAAAACAAAACTATTTGGAATGCAATGTGGACGATCATGGCAGTGAGTATCATTGGATTAATCGGAGGTCTTGCGATTATCGCGTTTTTTATTCCCGAGGGCCCTTGGATGCTCGTTGCGATACTTGCGCTCTGCGTGGTCTTCCTGATACCGTGCTTCTACGCATTAAAGCTTGAGGTTAGCGTAGGTGCTTATAAATGCAAGAACTGCGGTTACGAGATTGTACCTACCTATATGCAGGCACTTAATGCGATGCATAGAGGAACGACTCGGTATTTGAAGTGTCCAAAATGCAACAAACGTACTTGGTGCAAGAAAGTATTAAAGAAGTAAATTCCAATTTATCGAATAGATAATATTTGTTTAGATAAGGGTTTTAGGTTCTCCTAACAAGTGACATTTGGGCGCCCAAATGTCCTGCTTGTTACGGTATGAGACAAAACTAAAAAGCCTCCCTTGTGCAAAGGGAGGTGGCAAAAATCTTTGATTTTTGACGGAGGGATTGTTGGTTGTCTGCTCTTAACAATCCCCCAGTCTTTTTGCTTCGCAAAAATCCAGCCCCCTTTACACAAGGGGGCCTTTTTTCTGTCCTTACGGGTACAACGCCTACGGTCGAGCCTTTTTTGGTGGGTATTACTTTTTCGTCCACGTTGAGGGGATGAGCACGAACAACAGCGGATAGATCTCCAGTCGTCCGAACAGCATCGCCAGCGAGAGAATGATTTTCGACAGCGGCGAATACACCGCATAGCTTGCGGCAGGTCCGACCAGGCCGAAGCCGGGACCGACGTTGTTGAAGCAGGCGGTCATGGCGGAGAAATTGGTTACCATCCCGAACGGCTCAAAGCATAACAGCAGACAACCGACTGCAAACAGCGCAATGTAGAGAATAAAATACGCCGATGCACCGGATATGGCACCTTCGTCGAGGCGCTTGCCTTCCATCTTGATGACGCCGACCGAGCGGGGATGCAGTAGGCGGCGCAGATCGCGCTTGACGGTGCTCAGCAGCAGTTGGACGCGCGACACCTTGAGACCGCCCGCGGTGGAGCCCGCACAGCCGCCGATAAACATCAGCACGAGCAGGATGCCCTTGGACAGTCCCGGCCAGAGGTCAAAGTCCGCGGTGGCATAGCCGGTGGTGGTGGTGATGGACGACACCTGGAAGAGCGCCGTGCGTACCGTCTCCTCAAAGCCGTCGTACAGCGGTGCGATGTTGAGCGAAATGGCGGCGGTGGCACCGACCACGATGGCGACATACAGCCACAACTCGCGGCTTTTGAACGCTTCTTTGGCATGGCGGATGAGGATGAGGTAATAAAGGTTAAAGTTGACACCGAACAGCAGCATAAAGATACCGATGACCCATTGGAGATACGGGCTGTATCCCGCAATGCTGTCCGCCTTGATGCCGAAGCCGCCCGTGCCGGCCGTGCCGAAAGCGTGTACCACGCTGTCAAACAGCGGCATACCGCCCAAAAGCAGCAGGACGATCTCCACCGCAGTCATCACCAGATAAATGATGTAGAGGATTTTCGCGGTATCGCGGATACGGGGCATCAGCTTGCCGACGACTGGCCCCGGCATTTCGGCGCGCAAGATGTGCATATTGCGCCCCGACACCGACGGCACGATCGCCATGATCAGCACCAGCACACCCATACCGCCGATCCAGTGGGTAAAACTGCGCCAAAAGAGCAGTCCGTGGCTCATTGCCTCGACGTTTTTGAGGATGGAAGCGCCCGTGGTGGTAAAGCCGCTCACCGTCTCAAAGAAGGCATCGACGTAGCTCGGGATCTCCCCGCTGAGGAAGAAGGGCAGCGCGCCGACGGCGGATAGCGCCAGCCACGACAGCGCGACGATGACAAAACCCTCACGCGCGTATACGACCTGCGAGCGCGGACGGCTGATTAGGGTGAGAGCAAACCCCACCGCCAACGCGACCGCCGCCGTGGTGAGTATCGCCCACAGGCATTGTTCGCGATAAATGAGCGCGACCAGCGCGGGTAGAACCAATACCGCCGCTTCCAGTTTAATGATCTGCCCGATCATATATAAAACCATTCTGCGATTCATAGTAAACCATCCTTATTTCAGGATATCCTTTAGTTCTTGCAGATGCTGTCCCGCAACGAGCAGTACCACCTTGTCTCCCGCGAGGATGCAATCGTCACCGGTGGGGATGATGGGCTTGCGGTTGCGGATGATGCCGGCAATGAGGATGTTGGGCTTGAGGTTAAGCTCCTTGAGCGGGATGTTGATGAGGGTTGGTTCGTCCTGTACCAGGAATTCCACCGCTTCGGCGCGGTCGTCCATCAGCGTGTACAGCGTTTCGATCGTGCTGCCCATCGAGTTGTGCAGTGCGCGGGCGTACCGCACCAGTACGTCCGCGATGAGTTTGCGGGGGGATACGATGCAGTCCATCCCCAGACGACTCGCCATCGACGCGAGCTCGGGACGGTTGACTTTGGCGACCACCTTGGGCACCTTCTGCGAGGAGGCGAAGAAAGAGAGCAGGATATTTTGCTCGTCCATACCCGTCAGCGATACAAAGGCATCCATATCGGCGATGCCTTCCTCCGCCAACAGCTCTTGATGTGAGCCGTCGCCGTGGATGACCACTGCCTTGGGCAGTGCTTCGCACAAGTCCTCACACAAGGCGCGGTCGCGGTCGATGATCTTGACGTCGGTACCCGCCGCGAGCAGGCGCTTGGCAAGATAGAATGCGGTGCGGCTGCCGCCGAGAATCATCACGTCGCGCGCCTGCTTGGATGCCAGCCCGATCGCACGCAGCAGCTTATGGGCCTCGGCGGGAGAGGCGGTCAGGCCGATGCGGTCGTCCGCCTGCAGGACGAAATTACCGTCGGGGATGTACACCTCGTCGCCGCGCTGGACAACGCAGATGAGGAATTTGGCTTTGTACCGTGCGCGAAGTTCATGCAGCGGCACGCCGAGCAGCGGCGAGTCGTCACGCAGATGCAGCTCGATCATCTCGAAATTGCCGCGGGAGAAGGTCTCGATCTTCGCCGCGGTGGGGAGCTTTAAGGTGTGGAACAGCTCGCTCGCCGCGAGCAGTTCGGGGTTGATAGCCATCGATAGCCCCAGCTCCTGCTTCATAAAGGTGAGGGACTTGTCATTGTATTCGGGGTTGCGGATGCGGGCGATGGTGTGCTGCGCGCCCATCCGCCCCGCGAGGTAGCAGGCGAGCATATTAAGCTCGTCCGACCCCGTGACGGCGATGAACATCTCCGCATCGGCGGCCCCTGCCTCGGCGAGAGTGTCGCAGTCTGCGCCATTGCCGCAGACACCCATCACGTCATAGATGTTGGTGATCTCGGCGAGGATGTCGCGGTCGAGCTCGATGGCGGTGATGTCGTGCCCCTCGGCGGTAAGGCTGGCGAGGATGGTGGAACCGATCTTGCCGCAGCCGACGATAAGAATCTTCATAAAAACGCTCCTTTCGGGCGAGAAATGATGGCTTATGATAATACCAGTATTGTACCACATCTTGTCAATATATGCAAACCTTAAATAGGGTTGTAGGGGCGGATGCCCACATCCGCCCGAAGGAATATTGTGCAAAGCCATTACGGGACGATGTGGGCATCGTCCCCTACAAGCATATTTTTGTTTACACGCTGCTATTAGCCTCCCTTGCCTAAAGGGGGCCTTATAAGGGATTGCAAACAAAAAATTTTTCCTTTCGACAAAAATCTCCTTGCTTTTTCTTTTTAATAATGCTATGCTGAGAATGCCAAGCAAACTAAATATGAAAAACCCTCGGTTTGCGTTTTTACCATTCGGTAAAAACGCAGGCTCTGCTTTTGCATACCGAGGGTTTTGCATTAGTTTGCTTGGCGGCCGGAGCCATGCGTTTTTCGGTGCGTGGCTTTTGCCACGCACTTTTTTGTTATCGAGGTGAAATGGTATGCAAAAAACAATGATTTTTGAGCGCGAGATTGATAAAGCAGGACGGTTTGTTATTCCGGTTGACGTTCGTCATATGTACGACATTGGGGATGGCGATAAGTTGCTCATTATCCCGCAGGAAAACGGCATCCTCATCCGCAAGGCGGAGAAATAAGAACACAAAAACACAGCGCATCGGTGCATAAGCCCGATGCGCTGTACTTTTTACATCTTCTCTATCTCTGCCATTACAGCATCCGCGAACTCGCGGCAGGTGTTGCCGCCGAGTTCTCCGCTCATATTGAGCGTGTCGCTGACGATGGTAAGGGCGTTTTCCAGCTTTTGCGCCTCGTCGGGGCGGGCGATGTGCCGCAGCAGCATCGCGACCGCTTTGAGGATGCTGGCAGGGTTGGCATAATCGCCCAGCCCCTGCTCCAGCATACGCGGCGCGGTGCCGTGAATCGCCTCAAACATCGCGTACTCGTCGCCGATGTTCGCGCTGCCTGCCGTGCCGACACCGCCCTGAATCTGGGCGGCCTCGTCGGTGATGATATCACCGTACAGGTTGGGCAGCACGAACACCTGAAACCGACTGCGCACCGCAGGGTTGACGAGGTTGGCGGTCATAATGTCGATATACCAGTCCTCGGCGGTGATGTCGGGATACTCGGCAGCGATCTCGTGGCATATCGCGGAGAATTTGCCGTCGGTCTTTTTCATAATGTTTGCCTTGGTGACGATGGCAACATTGTCTTTGCCGTTCATGCGCGCATATTCGAACGCGGCACGGGCGATGCGGCGCGTACCGGCATCGGTGGTAACCTTAAAGTCCATCGCGAGCTTGTCCGGCAGTTCAATGCCCTTGCTGCCGAGGACGTATTCGCCCTCGCTGTTTTCGCGGTAGAACACCCAGTCGATGCCTTCCTCGGGCACGTTGACGGGGCGCACGTTGGCGTACAGGTCAAGCTCGCGGCGCATCGCGACGTTGGCGCTTTCCATTGCGCCGCCGTGGGGGGTGGCGGTGGGGCCTTTGAGAAGGACGTCGCACGCTTTGAGCGCGGCGAGGGTGTCGTCGGGGATCGCCTTGCCGACTTCCATACGGCGATCAAGGGTCAGCCCCTCGATCTCACGGATCTCCACTTTACCTGCGGCAATATCGTCCGCGAGCAGATGCTCCATCACGCGCTTGGCTTCCTTGGTGATGATGGGGCCGATGCCGTCGCCGTCGACGGTGCCGACAACGATTTTGTCCATCGCGGCGAAATCCTTTGCCGTGGCGCCTGCCTCCATGCGGTTTTGCCGTTCAAGCTGGCTTTCCAGCAGCGTGCGGAAGCTCTCTACGGCCTTGTCGATATATTCCTGCATCGTGTTATTCTCCCATCTCTTTGGTGTAGGCGAGCAGACCGCCCGCTTTCAGAATGGCTTTCTGACGGTCGGTGAAGTCCGCGCACAGCGTGAAGGTCTCGCCCGTGGTATCGTCGGTCAGGGTGATGTTGCCGCTGTCCATCCCCGCGTACACGTCGGAGAGAGCCAGAGCGTCGCCCTGCGAGAGCTTGTCGTAGTCGGCGGGGTTAGCGAAGGTCAGCGGCATAATACCCGCATTGATGAGGTTCGCCGCGTGGATACGGGCAAAGGATTTCGCGATCACCGCGCGCACACCGAGATATAAGGGCACGAGCGCCGCGTGCTCGCGGGAGGAGCCTTGTCCGTAGTTGCTGCCGCCGACGATGATGCTCTGTCCCGCCGCTTTTGCGCGCTCGGGGAAGGTGGTATCACACACGCCGAAGCAGAACTGCGACAGGTGCGGGATGTTGGAGCGGTAGGGCAGGATCTTCGCGCCCGCGGGCATAATGTGGTCGGTGGTGATGTTGTCGCCGACCTTGAGAATGAGCGGCGCGGTGAGGCTGTCGAGCTGCGGATGGCTCTGCGGGAATTCTTTAATGTTCGGGCCGCGCAGAACTTCGACATCCGCTGCGTCCGCCTCGTCGGCGGGCGGGATGACCGCGCTGTCGTCGATGCGGAAGGACGCGGGCATCGTGATGCTCGGCATTTCACCGAGCAGACGCGGGTCGGTAATTTCGCCCGTCAGCGCCGCGGCGACCGCGGTCTCGGGACTGACGAGGTAGACCTGCCCGTCGGCGGTACCGCTGCGGCCTTCGAAGTTGCGGTTAAAGGTACGCAGGCTCACGCCGCCCGAGTTGGGAGAGAAGCCCATGCCAATGCAGGGGCCGCACGCACTTTCCAGTACGCGGGCACCCGCGGCGAGAATGTCGGTGAGCGCGCCGCAGTCGGCGAGCATCGTCAGCACCTGCTTAGAGCCGGGGGAGATGGACAGGCTGACCGAGGGCTGGATGGTGCAGCCACGCAGCAGCGCGGCGACCTTGAGCATATCCTGCAGCGAGGAGTTGGTGCAGGAGCCGATGCACACCTGATCCACCTTGGCGCCTTTGAGGGATGCCACCGTGACGATGTTGTCGGGGCTGTGCGGACACGCAATCAGCGGCTCGAGGGTGGACAGGTTGATGTGCAGAATCTTATCGTATTCGGCGTCGGGATCGCTCGCGAGTGGGATGTAATCCTCCTCGCGTCCCTCGGCCTTGAGGAATTCACGGGTGACCTCGTCGGAGGGGAAAATGGAGGTCGTGGCACCAAGCTCGGTGCCCATATTGGTGATGGTGGCGCGCTCGGGGACACTCAGCGTCGCGACGCCCTCGCCGCCCCATTCGATGATCGCGCCGACGCCGCCCTTGACGGAGAGCTGGCGCAGAATCTCAAGGCTGACGTCCTTCGCGGTGACGAAGGGGCGCAGCTTGCCCGTCAGCTCGACCTTAAACATCTTCGGCATCGTGATGTAGTAGGCGCCGCCACCCATTGCGACCGCGACGTCGAGACCGCCCGCGCCCATCGCGAGCATACCGATGCCGCCGCCCGTGGGGGTGTGACTGTCCGAGCCGATGAGGGTCTTGCCGGGCTTGCCGAAGCGCTCGAGATGCACCTGATGGCAGATGCCGTTGCCGGGACGGGAGAAGTAGATGCCGTGCTTTTTGCACACCGACTGGATATAGCGGTGGTCGTCGGCGTTCTCGAAGCCCGACTGTAAGGTGTTGTGGTCGATGTAGGCGACGCTGCGCTTGGTGCGCACGCGCGGGATGCCCATCGTCTCAAATTCGAGGTACGCCATCGTGCCGGTGGCGTCTTGGGTCAGCGTCTGGTCGATGCGCAGGGCGATCTCGGTGCCTGCGATCATCTCGCCGCTGACGAGGTGGTCTTTAATGATCTTTTGTGCGATTGTCAGTCCCATAATGGTTCGCTCCTTATCCGTATGGTTACTCTTCCGTTGATTTCTCAAGCATTCTGTCGCGCGCGTGAGCGATGTGCTCGTTCATCGCCGCCTCGGCGGCGTCGCCGTCCCCCGCGAGGATCGCGTTGCAGATGCGGCGGTGCTCCTCGGTGGACGCGGTTGCGCGGTTGACCTTCTCCACCGACGCGCGGCGGAATTTCTGCGCCTTGCGGTGCAGTGGCACGAGGGCACCCTGCAGCGTGGCGCTACCGCAGCCCGCGTAGATCATCTCGTGGAACTCGTGATCCTGCCACTGCACGTGATCGGGATCTGCCTTAGCAACGTAGAACTCTTGCAGATCGACGGCGTTGGCGAGTGCCTTCTTCTGCTCGTCGGTCATATTTTCGGCGGCGCGGCGCGCGGCGATGCCCTCGATGCACGCGCGAATGTCGAGGATGTCACGGATGTCGTCCTTGGTGATGCCGTTGACGACCACGCCCTTGCCCGTTTCGCGCAGGATGTTCTCCTGCTGCAGGCGGCGGATCGCCTCACGGATGGGGGTGCGGCTCACGCCCATTTCCTCGCACAGCCGCGCCTCGGTGAGAATTTCACTGTAGGCGTATTTGCCGCCGAGGATGTCGTTCTCCAATCGCTCGAATACGCAGTCGGCGAGGGATACGCTCTTATGCTTTTCAATCATAGCTTTACTCCTTACAGCTCGCCGTCGGAGAAGACGGTGACCTTCTCCTCCAGCTCGTTATTGGACAGGCAGGTCTGACGCCCGTCCTCGTATTCGCGATCGACCCACTCCTTCATCTTGGTGACGAGGGGGCTGCGCTTGTCGACCTTCTTGTCGTCGGGGAGGTTATAGTGCTCGTTGATCCAGTAGGCGATGCCCGCGAGTCCCGAGGTCTTGCTGACCGTGACCGAGGCGGGGCGGCCGAGGATTTTTTTGGTGTCGAAGATGTTGTAGATCTCCTCGTCCTTGAGCAGACCGTCGGCGTGGATACCCGCGCGGGTGACGTTGAAGTTCTGCCCGACAAAGGGGGTCATCGGCGGGATGTCGTAGCCGATCTCCTTGCGGAAATACTCCGCAATCTCGGTGATGACGGTGGGATCCATGCCGTCGAGCGAGCCGCGCAGCGACGCGTATTCCATCACCATCGCCTCAAGCGGCACGTTGCCCGTGCGCTCGCCAATGCCGAGCAACGAGCAGTTGACGGCGCACGCGCCGTACAGCCATGCGGATGCGGCGTTGGCGACTGCCTTGTAGAAGTCGTTGTGACCGTGCCACTCGAGCATTTCGCTCGGCACATCGGAATAGTGCTGCAGACCGTAGATGATGCCGGGCACGCTGCGGGGTAGGGCAACCTCGGTGTAGGGCACACCGTAGCCCATCGTGTCGCAGGCACGGATGCGCACGGGAATCTTCGCCTGACGGCTCATTTCCATCAGCGCATTGACAAAGGGAACGACGAAGCCGTAGAAGTCCGCGCGTGTGATGTCCTCGAGGTGGCAGCGAGGCATAACCCCCGCCTCGAACGCCTCACTGACGGCGGCGAGGTAGTGATCCATCGCCTGCTTGCGCGTCATTTTGAGCTTCTTGAAGATATGATAGTCAGAACAACTCACCAGAATACCCGTCTCGCGGATGCCGAGATCTTTGACGAGTTTAAAGTCTTCCTTGCTCGCACGGATCCAGGTCGTGATCTCGGGGAATTTTAGCCCCAGCTCCTGACACTTTTGCAGGGCGATGCGGTCCTTCTGGCTGTAGACGAACATCTCGGTCTGGCGGATAATGCCGTAGGGGCCGCCCAGACGGGACATATACTTGTAGAGCTGCACGATCTGCTCGACCGTGTAGGGCTCGATGGACTGCTGTCCGTCGCGCAGAGAGGTGTCGGTAATCCAGATTTCCTCCGGCATACCCATCGGCACGCGGCGGTGGTTAAAGCCCACCTTCGGCACGGTGTCGTAGCTGTATACGTCGCGGAAAAGCTGCGGATCGGGCACGTCCTGCAGCGAGTATTTGTAGGTTTTGGCTTCCAGCAGATTGCTGTGCGGGGATAATTCCAGCATAGCAAGCACTCCTTTCCTTGAACGGATTTTCGCATAAACGAATCGGCATATAGCTGCGTCATCGTATGATTGTATACAATTGTACTCACATAACCCCTACTTGTCAAGCGGTATAAGACAAGTATATGGGAAAAAAGCAAAAAAAGACCGCCGATTTTGTGTAACCCGTCACGGTGATGCAAAATCGGCGGTCAAATCTGTGCAGATGGGTTGTTCTTTATGCAGCGCAGGCACCTTGTACACGTTGTCGCAGGACGTATACTATGCTCTCCCATTTAACAGATAGTTTGCGAGCTGTGTCGGCGTGTCGACAAGAGCCGTCGCGCCCGCATCGCGCAGGATGTTCGCGTCGCGAAAGCCCCAAGTCACCCCGAGACAGCGCATCCCTGCGTTCCTCGCTGTAAGCACGTCGGTGTCCGCGTCGCCGACGAAGATCGCCTCGTCAGCGGATACGCCCAGCCGCGCGAGCGCCGCGAGCGTGCCGTCGGGTGCGGGTTTACGCGGGCGGTTGGGGATGTCGCCAACCACGACCGCAATATATTCGCCGAAGAAGTGCCGACAAAGTGCCGCGGTCGCTTCCTCGAGCTTGTTGGACACCACCGCCATCGCGATCCCCGTCGCTTTCAGGCGGGCGAGGGCGGGCAGGATGCCGTTGTAGGGGGCGGTCGCGTCGAGGCTGTGCTCGGCGTAGTAGGCGCGGAAGGTGTCCAGCACCTGTGCGGTCGTCTCTCTGTCGGTGTCCGCAGGCACCGAGCGGGCGATGAGGTTGGCTACCCCGTGGCCGACGAAGGTGCGCACCTCGGCGCGGGTACGTCTTGGCATTCCGTGCGCGTCGAGGGCGAAATTCACCGCCGTCGTGAGGTCGTCCAGGGTGTTGAGCAGCGTGCCGTCGAGGTCAAATATCACGGCGTTGATTGGTTGCATCCGCCATCACTTCCTTTTTCTTTGTGTTATCGTAGCACAATTTTGTTGGATTGACAATCCTTTTTTTGACGATTATAATAGGAGTACCAAACGGACCAAAGGAGAAAGCGCACCGTGTATATATATGAATTGCATCAGCATACGACCGCCGCCAGTGCCTGTGCCCATGAGACCCCCGAGGAGGTTGTCCGCGGGCTCAAACAGGCGGGCTTTGCGGGCGTGGTGATGACCGAGCATTTTTACCACGGCAACACCGTCGTGCGTCGGCATCAGGCGTGGGAGGATTTCGTCCGCCCCTACGAGGATGCCTTTGAGCGGGCGAAAAAGGCCGCGGAAGAGTTGGATTTCGACGTACTTTTCGGCATTGAGGAGGGCGTCGGCGGAGGCAAAGAAGTGCTGCTCTACGGCATCACGCCCGCGTTCTTGTACGCACACCCCGAGTTGCGGGATGCCGATTTGTCGACGCTTGCGGCACTGGTGCGCGCCGAGGGCGGACTGGTGGTGCAAGCGCATCCGTTTCGCGTGCGGGATTACATCCGCGCGCCGTGGGAGGAGCTGCCCGCCGAGCATCTCGATGGTATCGAGGTGCACAACGCCTGCAACGACGATCTGTCGAATCTGCGCGCGCAGGCACTCGCGGAAAAGCATAGACTTATTGAAGTCGCAGGCTCGGATGCGCACACGCCACTATCCCGCGGTCAGGCGGGCATTGTGTGCGAGGAGCGCATCCGCACCGAAGAGCAGCTTGCCGCCATTTTGCGTAGCGGCGAGTACGAGTTGTATATTTCCGAATAACGAAAGCCGTCGGCATCCGCCGACGGCTTATATTTATTCTATCGTATCGTACTCGTCTTGCCACAGCCCGTGCGCTTCAAGCGCCCCCCGCATATCCGCGGGGACGGGGGCGGCGACGGTGATATGCTCGCCGCTGACGGGGTGGGCGAGGGTCATCCGCGCGCAGTGCAGCCCGTGGCGCGGCAGGGTTGTCTCGTCCGTGCCGTACATCGTGTCCCCTGCGAGCGGGTAGCCGAGCCAGGAGAGGTGTACGCGGATCTGGTGGGTGCGGCCCGTCTCGAGCACTACCCGCACGAGCGAGATCTCACCGTCGGTGCCGAGGCTTTTCCAGTGCGTGATGCTGTCCTTGCCGCCCTCGCCGACCTCGCGGGTGATGCAGCTGCCCTCCCGCACGCGGATGGGCTGATCGACCGTGCCCTCGCCTGTCAGCTCGCCGAGCACGATGGCGAGATACACCTTCTGCGGTTTCTGTGCAAGAGTGTAGGCAACGTGCGGACTTTTCGCCGCGAGCAGTAGCCCCGAGGTGTTGCGATCGAGGCGGTTGGTGGGGCGAAAGGATAAGGGCGTGCCCTTGCGCTCGAAATAGCCGACAACCGCATTGGCGAGCGTCGGTTCTGGCTTGCCTGCCGAGGGGTGCACCGCGAGGTAGGGCGGCTTGTTGATGACGAGGATGTGATCGTCCTCGTAGGCGACCTCGAGTGGCATATCCGCGCCCTCGATGCGCACCGCGTCGTCGGGCATCGTGATGACGACGGTTTGCCCCGCGGCAATGTGGTCGATGGAGCGTTTTTGCACGCCGTCGACGGTCATCCCGTTTTCGACGCGTTTTAATTTGACCACCATCCGCCAGGAAAGCCCGCAGGCGCGACGCAAAAAGGTCTGCAGCATTTCGCCGTCGTATTCGGGCGGTACGGTGTAGGTGAACTGTCCCACGGGCATCCTCCTTTCGGGTATATTCGGGCGCATACGCACATAGAAATGGTATGAGAGAGGTGTGTGCGATGAACGGGGCGGCGATGATCGGCGGTGCGGTGCTTGCCGCTTACGGCGTGTGGCGATGGGCGCGCGCTGACCGTCGGCAAAATCCCCGACACCGCTTGCGGCGTCGGGGACAGATCGGTTGTGTAGGCGGCGCGGGCGCGGTGGTTCTCGGGTTGACCTTTACACTCACGCCGCAGAGCTGGGGTGCCGCCGTGTTGCTTGCGTGGGGATGCGGCACCGCGCTTGTGTGGGTGATGAATGAACGGTTGTCGCGAGGATAATTATTCGGAGAAATTGGTCTCGATCGTTTCTTCCTGTACGGTGATTTCTGTTTTGGTTTTTTTGTACTTAAGGCTACGCTTGAGCTTCTTCGGCTTAGCGTAGACGCTGTCGTCTCCCGCGAAGCCGTCGAGTCCGATGGTGCTTGATGCGGGATCGGTCGCGGCCGCCTCTGCGCGTCGGCGCTCATGGCGGCAAAGCCCCCAGTATGCAGCCGCTTCGGCGGCGATGAGCACGCCGACGAGCGCGGAGCTCATATGGCGGTACAGCAGCTTCCAGGTGGTGAGACCCTGCGTCTCGCCCGTCGCGCTGAGATGGCCGGGCAGCGCATCCCGCAGAGCGAACGCGACGATGAGCGCGGCGAGCGCGCCGACCAGCGCGCCTATGAGGATGATCGGCGGCCACGGCGGGCGCTCACGCAGCTTCAGCAGCAGTACGAATGCGGCGATGAGCAGGGCGAGCATACCGCACCAAGCAGGTGCCAACCACGGCATTTTGGTGGCGAAGTTGTTGTGCTCGTTGAGCAGAACGCCGCCGAGCAGCGCCAGCAACTGAAACGTGGTGGAGAGTACCAGCAACAGGCCGGTGATAAAGTGGTTGATTTTAAACACCGTGTGTAAAGTCTTGTTATTCATAGTGTCTTCCCTCCGTTAATTTCCACGCCTTGAGCGCGGCAATCTGTGTTTTGGCATCGGGAATGTCACCCGCCATCACCCGCTCGACCAGTTCGGCGAGCGGCAGACGCTGTACGTCGAGGAATTCGTCCTCGTCGGGGTGCATCTCGGCGAAGTGCAATCCTGTTGCGAGATAGAGATGGATGATCTCGTCACAATAGCCGGGGGTGGGATAAAGCACCCCGAGATGGGTGAAGTGATCGGCGGTCGCGCCCGTCTCCTCGGCAAGCTCGCGCTTTCCCGTTTCGAGAGGATCCTCGCCACGGTCGCGTTTACCTGCGGGGATCTCGGTCGTGATCTCACCGTAAGGGTAGCGGTATTGGCGAACGAGTAGCACCTCCCCCTCATCGGTGAGGGCGATGACGCCGACGCCACCGGGATGCTCGACGACCTCGCGGGCGGCGGCGCCGCCGTCGGGTAGACGCGCCTCATCGACGCGTAGATTGATGATCCTGCCCTCGTATTCGTAGCGGGCGGAGAGCGGGGTTTCGCGCAGATCCATAGGGAGTCTCCTTTTTAATGCATTTTATGATCGGTTGGTGTTGAATATGGATATCGTGTGGCAGGAACCTCTTGTTCGCGCACAGCGCGCCGATTACGGGGTCGTGCGGGGGCTGTGCACCGCGCTGTGTGCCCGTTACCCGTTTTTGCGGGGCGCGATCGCGGGGCATAGCTTGCTCGGGCGGGAGCTGCCGATCCTTGTGCTCACACCGTCGTCGGATGAGCCGATTGGTGAGCGGGTGCTGGTTGCCGCGGCGTTTCACGCGCAGGAGTGGCTGACCGCCCTGTGCGTCTTACGTTTGTGCGAGGAGGTGTGCCGCGCGGCGAGAGGGGGACTGTCGCTGTGCGGCATTCCGATCGGGCGCGCGCTGCGCGGACGGCAGATCCTGTTTTTCCCGATGGTCAACCCCGACGGCGTGGAGATCGCCCTGCACGGCAGTGCCGCTGCAGGGGAATACGCCGATTTCGTGCGATCCCACGGCGGCGACACACACGGCCTGTGGCAGGCAAACGCCCGCGGGGTGGATATCAATCATAATTTTAACGCAGGATGGCAAGAAATGCAAGCCCTCGCTGAAAAAAGCGGCAAAGATCGTGCGGGCGCGCGGCAATATCGCGGTGACAGCCCCGAGAGCGAGCCCGAAACGCGGGCGGTGACGGATCTGTGCCGTCTGTACGGCTTTCGCCACGTCGTCGCCCTGCACAGCCAGGGGGAGGAGATCTATTGGCAGTACGGCGAGCATACCCCGCCGCAGAGTCGGATGATCGCGCAGGTGCTCGGTGCGGCGAGCGGCTACACCGTCACCGACCCGACGGGGATGGCGAGCCACGGCGGATTTAAGGATTGGTTTATCTCCTGCTTTCACCGCCCGGGGTTTACGATTGAACTCGGTCACGGAGTCAACCCCTTGCCGATTGAGGAGTTTGACAGCATCTACAAGAAAGTGCGCGAGATGCTGTTGTTGTCGTTACTATTGTAAAAAAGCCTTGCGGATGGCCGCAAGGCTTTTTTGGTTGCGTGGGTTTATTCGGCAATAGGAGCTTCGACGGCGGGCACCTCTGCAACGGGAACGACCTCGGGAGCGATGAGGTTCTTCAGATAGTAGTACGCGTTAGCGTAGGTCGCATTCATATAGGGTAAAACCCAGATGCCTGCGATGCCGAGGGTGATGACGCACAGCATCGCCCAGCCGATGAAGGATAGACCGAGCACAAACAGCTCCGCCTTGTGACCGTCGGTCATCTTCTTGGACTCCTCGATGCACTCGCTGGCGGACTTCCCCTTGTTTTCTGCCAGAATGTACAACGCCATCGAATAAGAGAAGCTCTTAACGATGCCGGGGATGACGAACAATAGCGACCACAGGAAGGTGTACAGACCGACCAGGAAGTTTACTTTGAAAGCACTCCAGAAATCGTCAAAGCCGCTGAAGGAGTCACCTGCCTCGGGCGTGCCGCCGTTGACGACATTCAAATACACACGAACCGTGCTGAGCGCAAATGCGGGCGTAACGATGATAGACGCGGCAAGCGAGCCGGCCACGGGGATCAACCCAAGGACATAACTGGCGATGCCGGATATGGCGCCGATAATCAAGGTGATCAAAAAGAGAATGCCGATCTTCCCTTTAATCTGGGCCTTTGCATTTGCTTTGAGTTCTGCTCTGTTCATAATAAATACTCCTCCTTAAAATCATTGGGTAACCCCACACAATAATACCATAAGATGGAAAATTTTGCAAGAAAAACTAAAAGCGGGCAGAAGAATAGGATCTTCTGCCCGCGGTCGTTTATCTTGTCGTCTTGCGCACTGCCTTGACGATAGAGGCGATGGTGGGGGAGAGGATGAGGTTGGCGGCAAATTCGATGAGGAAGTTGACACCGACCAGCACCACGACGGCGAAATACACCGCGCCGGTGCCCGCCATACCGATGTTCGCCGCAAAGGTCATCATCACCTCGCGGAACACCGTCAGCATACCGACGAGGAAGATGCCGGTGTTGACAATGGGGGCGACGGCGGCGGCGAGTACAATGCCGACGAACGCCCGCTTTTTGAATGCGCGGGCGACAAGTCCCGCACACCAGCCCGCGGCAACACCCTTAAGGACGCAGACGAGGGCGGTGACAATGGGGTTGGCAACCCACATCATCGTGGACAATTCGCCCGCACGGGCGGTCATCACGAGGAAGGTGACGACGATGCCGAACACACCGCCGAGTATCGCGCCCGCGGCGGGTCCGAACAGCACCGCGCCGACCACGATCGGGATGAGAACGAGCGAGAGGGTCAGTCCGCCGGGCAGCGGGATGACGATCTGCTGCAACACCACAATGATGGCGGCGAGCATGGCCAGCTCCACCATCCGCAGAATCTTTTGATTGGTTTTCATAGTTTATTCTCCTTTACTGTCGTTCTCTTAGAGAGATACCACGTTCGGATATTTATGTAAACGCCCCCGTCCGTTAGGGCTGGGATGCCGCTTGGCTGTCCCGCCCTCGGGTAGGATGCGATTATTTTCTATTCTTCTCGTAGATAAGCCGCAGACCGTCGAGCAGCAGCTCGTCGACATAGGTGACCGCGCGGCGACAATGCGGCACGATCTGCCGCCCCAGCCCGCCCGTGACCACGATGGGGGCATCGTAGCCAAGCTCCTCAATGATGCGCTCGTTCATCCCGTCGAGCATCGCGGCGTTGCCGAACACCGCGCCCGACTGCAAGCAGGCGGTAGTGTTCGCCCCGATCACCTTGGTGGGTGCGTCGAGGCTGATGCTCGGCAGCAGCGAGGTGTTTTCGGTGAGCGAGCGTTGAGCGGTGCCGATGCCGGGCATGATGGCACCGCCGCGCAGGGCGCCGTTCTCATCCACCACCGTGACGGTGGTGGCGGTGCCGAGATCCCACACGATGCAGGGATACCCCACCTTGTCCACCGCCGCGACCGCGCCGACGAGCAGGTCGGCACCGAGCGATGCGGGGTTGTCGATGCGGATATTGAGCCCCGTTTTGGTGCCGGGACCGACAAGCAGCGGGGTCAGCCCCGTGACCTTGCGCACCGCCTCGCTCAGCGCGTGGTTGAGCGGCGGCACCACCGAGGACAGCACTGCTCCCGTGAAGGCGCTCGCCTCCAGCTTATACAGGCGCAGAAGATCCATCAGCGCGATGGCGTACTGATCCTCCATTTGGTGCTTATCGGTCGCCATACGCGACTGCAGCAGCAGTTTTTCACCGTCAAACACGCCGATGGTGATATTGGTGTTACCCATATCCAACACGAGCAGCATACGATCGTCTCCTAACTTTCACGAAATAAACAGGCGGAGGTTGCCCTCCGCCTGTCACTGTTCTCTATAGGGAGGGATTACGCCTTGCCTTCGCTACCCAGCACGTTTTTGATCTTGTGGCTGACGACCTCGGCGATGTTCGCGCGGCCGTCGGCGAGATACTGACGGGGGTCGAAGTGGCCGGGGTTCTCGGCGAGGTGCTTGCGGATACCCGCGGTGAGCGCCAGACGCAGATCGGAGTCGACGTTGATCTTGCACACCGCCATGGAAGCGGCCTGACGCAGCATATCCTCGGGGATGCCGATGGCGTCTGCCATCTGACCGCCGAACTCATTGATCTGCGCAACGTACTCGGGCATAACCGAGGATGCGCCGTGCAGAACGATCGGGAAGCCGGGCAGGCGATCCATCACTTCCTGCAGAATGTCGAAGCGCAGCTGAGGCTTCTGGCCGGGCTTGAATTTGAACGCGCCGTGGCTGGTGCCGATGGCGATAGCGAGAGAGTCGACGCCCGTGCGGGTGACGAAATCCTGCACCTGATCGGGGTCGGTGTAGCTGGCGTTTTCAGCAGAGACGTTGACCTCGTCCTCGATGCCGGCGAGCTGACCGAGCTCGCCCTCAACGGTGACGCCGTGGGCGTGCGCGTAGTCGACGACCTTCTTGGTCAGCGCGACGTTCTCCTCATAGGGCAGGTGAGAGCCGTCGATCATCACGGAGGTGAAACCGCCGTCGATGCAGTCCTTGCAGAGTTCAAAGCTGTTGCCGTGGTCGAGGTGCAGCGCGATCGGCAGACCCGACTCCTCCTCGGCAGCCTTGACCATATTGTAAAGATATGCGTGGTGAGCATACTTGCGCGCGCCGCCCGACACCTGCAGGATGACGGGGGAGTTGAGCTCCTTGCACGCGGCGATGATGCCCTGCACGATCTCCATGTTGTTGACGTTGAACGCGCCAATGGCGTAACCGCCCTCGTAGGCTTTCTTGAACATTTCCTTTGTATTGACTATCGGCATAATAAAAACCTCCCAGAAATTTATTCCACACAGTATTATATCCTATTTATCCCCAAAAGGAAAGAGAAACTTTGACATATTTTTTATTTTTTAAAAAATCTTCTTTTTGCACAAAAAACACCCGCCGACGCGGTGTGCGTTGGCGGGTGTGACAGTTTTATTCGGTGGGTGAAATGTGCTTTGCTTCGTTATGTTTCTCCCACGGAATCATACAAAGCGCCGCACGGCGGCCACACGCGGTATCTCCGTGAGGGCGTTTCCGCCGTGCTCGCGTTCGCGGCAGCGAACGCCGAGGCTCCTGCGAGAAGCGCTCCAAGTCGACGGCACGAACGTAGTGGGCATTTACCTTAGTCGTTCTTCTCCCACGGGATCATACAAAGCGCTTCACAAAGCGGCTCGTTCATCCACACCGACGGCGTGACGCGCAACGTAAATCCTTGTCCCGCGGCGGCGAGGCAGTCTTTCGGGTCGAGTCGCGGCAGGGAATAGAGCTGCATCAGCAGGGTGATGACCCCGCCGTGGGTGCAGATGACCGCCTCGGTGTCACCGTTGTGCAGCAGATCGCTGACGATCCCCTCAAACGCTTCGCAAACGCGGGTGCGGAAATCCTCCGTCCCCTCGCCACCGGGGATGTCACGGGTCTTGCCCTCCATCCATTGCAGGAAACGCTCGTCGTTCTTGAGGTCGCGGATGCTCTTGCCCTCCCAGTCGCCGAAGTCGCATTCCTGTAAGCCCTCGACCGTCTCGGGCTGACAGCCGGGGTACAGCACCTCCAGCGTCTGCCGGCAGCGGGCGAGCGGGCTTGTGAAGAACCGCACGCCGCCGGGGTATTGGTATTGTTCTTTCAGTGCGAGCAGGGCGGACAAGCCCTCAGGGGACAGCGGCAGATCGGTGCGCCCGATGTATCGCCCGTTCTGATTGGCCTCGGTGATGCCGTGGCGGATGAGATGGATCTTATAGGTTTTCATAGTACCCTCCTGCGTTGCCAAAAAATCGTGCAACATTTTGTTAAAAATCGAGAAAAATCAACTTTCTGTAAAATTCTCTTGACATTTGTCGCGGATGAGCGTAGAATGTCGAATTGCTCCCCTAAAATTTCGGGGGACGCGTGTACGAAGAAAAGTAAAGTGAGGAAACCCGTATGAACGCCGCATTTCCCCGCATCCTGACTCTGCTGCGCAAGGAGCGCGGTATCAGCCAAAAGAAGGCGTCGGTCGACCTGCAGGTCTCGCAGGCGCTGTTGTCGCATTATGAAAAAGGAATACGCGAATGCGGTCTGGATTTTGTTGTGCGTGTCGCCGATTATTACGGTGTTTCCTGCGACTATCTGCTGGGGCGCACCGCCGACAAGAGCGGCGCGATGATCGCGGTCGATGAGATTCCCGAGCAGGATCCCGCCATTCAGGACAAGCGGATGCAGGCGGGCGGCGTGCTGCCGACGCTCAACAAGAAGCTCATTGTCAACTCTCTGCAGGTGATCTTCGATCTGTTGCAGAAGTGCAATAATAAGGCGCTGACCGTCGAAGCGTCTAACGCCCTCATTCAGACGATCTACCTGCTGTTCCGCCAGATCTACGCCGCCAACCCCAAGAATCCGAAGGCGATGTTCTCGGTGGAGGCCTACGTCTACCAGACCGCGGCGATCAACGCGGCGGCGCGCTCGGTCGCGAACGTCGGGCAGCTTGCCCGCGGCGGACAGGTGAACGGCGTCGATGGCGTTGCGGCGGAGCGGTTGCCTGCAATCCTGCCCGACGACCTGACCGCGCAGTACCCGATGTTTGCCACCTCGCTGCTTAATCTCCTGCGTGCCGCGGAGAAGGAGCTTGGCGCATAAGAACAGGTTACATAACGGTGTGAGCTTTGGCTCGCATCGTTATTTTTTTGCAATTCGGGCGGCGCACTTTGCCTCCCGCTTTTCGCGGAGGTGGTCGATGACCGCCTGTTGCGCGGGGGTACGCACGCGGGCGCACAGCCATACGGCGACGGTTGCAGCGATGGTGAGAACCAGCCACACGTACGGTAGGAACGCGCCGCCGACCGTCCACGGAATGCCCGCCTCGGTGAAGATCGACGCATAGGCCACCCCGACCGTCGTGGGGAGCAGGAGGCAGCCCATCAGACGGTCGTAGCTTGCGGTGTGCTCGCCGTGGTATAGCATCGCCGCGGCAGCCGCAGGGGATAGATAGCAGAGGAACAGCCCACCGAACCAGCAGGCGCCATCCTGTAGAGTGGCAACGTGATCGGCGGTGAAACCGTAGGTGGCCGCATCGGCTGCCTGAACTGCCAGCATCAGCGCCAGCACCCAGAACAGGCTGACGATTGTCCGCGCGGTAATGCGTGCGCCGCGGGACGCGCCTTTATGTACGCAGAGAAGGGCGACCGCCGTAAGGACGGCAAAAACGCTGTGGGTCAGCGGTGGCCAGCAGGCGGCGAGCAATACGCCGCCGAGGATGGCCTGCGCCCACACGAGAATATAACCGAGCTTGTGCAGCCTTTCGGGCTCTTGCATAACAGACATCGTTCAAAACTTCTTTCTTAATGGATTTCTTTTATTATAACGAACACGGCGAAAAAAATCAACCCGACAGATTTATCTGTCGGGCGGCATCAGCGAGAGCAGCAGTGCGGCCCGCCGTCGGCGAAAGGCGGGTACGATCCACACGGCGGGGATGAGCAGCAAACAGGGGATGAGTCGCAGCAGTTCGTCGCCGAGGAAATTGATGTATTCCCCGAGGTGTCCGCGCATCGTGCGAGCGGACAACGCCAGCGCCGCCGCAGCGGGTTCGCCGCGCAGGAGAAAGAGCGGTGCGAGGCAAAAGCGGCACTGCCATATTGTGGTGGCCGTGAGACCGACAAGCAAGGAGGCGGCTCCGGCGGCCAACCACAAGACGGGTTGTATGGCGGCGGTATCGGTATCTTGGGAGACGGTGGCTCCGCGGCCAAGCATCAGTGCGCTTGGTGCGCTGGCAATCGCCAGCGCTGTCGCCCGCCGTCCCCACAGCCGCCA
>JAEIGA010001488.1_pt1 | contig 36604 bp, 45 predicted proteins | sample 9270691 | NCBI WGS metagenome assembly JAEIGA01 (sample SAMN17057246, study PRJNA624740) | gut metagenome | biome: biome; isolation source: fecal sample | host: Bos grunniens | place: China: Xizang | collected 2019
AAAAATTATTATATAATATACTTATAGAAAAGAAGAAAGGAATGATGAATTATGGAAAATATTACTATTTACAGAGTGTGTGATTGTGATGGTTATCAAGAGGGTTATTTTAGAACAAGAGAAGCCGCAATGGATTATGTAAGAGATTTAGAAATGATGTATTTAAAAGAAGTTGCAGATTGTGAAGTTGAAGATGCTGATGCAAGAGGAGAGGCTATGGAAGCATACAAATCTTGGGAAAAGGCAACATATGAAGAGATTGAAGAGTACTTAAATGAAGATTTCTACTTTTTAACTGAGATTGAGGTGCAAGGTTAATATCAGAAAGGATTGTTAGATAATGAAATATTTTGGTTTTACAGTAACAGTTTGGATAGATTATATATTTTTTAAACTACCTAAAAAAATTAAGATAAATCTTCAAGAAGATGAGTCTGGAACAAAAGAAAGTATTTATAATCGCTTCCGCAATAAAGTATTTGAAATGTGTAATGGTAATATGGTTAGTCTATGTGATATAAATGGAAAGACTATAATGATAGATAGAAGTAGAATTGCAGGTATAGATATAGAGTCTGATGATAAGAGAATAATAAGCGGCGGCTATTATATAGATGTAGAAAAAACCTATGAAGTAAAGTAAATTGATATGAATGATAAACTCCCTAGCGAAGCGTAGGGAGTTTTCATGAATCAGGGCGTGTTAGTCCGTCAGGACTAACTGCCTTTTTTTATTTTGTGGGGGTATCTTATTAAAGAGGGTATAAGAAACATGGGGATGGAACTATGTTTCTATAAAGCAAGGGTTGCCGCAGTTCATTTTACTTTTGTTTAAAAATAAGGGGTAGTTATTTTATTAATAGGGGAAGGGTATTGCCGCCTCCTTAAGAAAAAAGTAACAAAAAATTTCACCTATATATCTATATATATACCCGGAAAAATTTGTTACTTTTTTCTATTAGTATTTTGTTACCTTTTGGACAAAGATTACAAATTTTAGGTTTATAATTTTTATATATAAATGAAAATAATAATAAGGAGATATAATAATGAAAGAATTAAAATTAGGAATTATGACCAATATAGAGTTGGCACAATGGTTTGGAGTAACAGAAAGCTCTTTTAAATCACATAAAAAGAAAAAATTGGAAGAACTAAAATTATTTGCAGACTTTTGTGAAGAAAAGGGCAAGATAAATATAAAAGAAATATATGAGCCAGTGTATATGAAACAATTGGGGAAGACTAAACAGATGGTTATAGATAAGATAGATGATGTATGGAGTAAGGATGGTTTGGATAGCTGCACTAGAGTTGGTAATGAGATATGTGAGCTATTGACTCAAGAAGGGATAATAAGAAAACCAGACACTATAATAACATATACTAGGGAAGGTAGGAATGAGCTATATGGTAAACCTTTTATGGATAAGGGTTCTCTTGGTAAGTGTACATATATATGGTGTAAAAGAAATGCGGAGACTGGAGAATATAGTTTATTAACGGAGGAAGAACAGAAAATAAAACAGAATTTGCAGACTAAATACTTTGGGGATGCTACTGAGAAACAGGTATTGGTTAAGGGTATGGTTGCGGCTGGAGAGATTACTAAAGAAGAGGCGTGGAGTGTTTTAGAAGAGATGACTAATATGGGGACTCCTAACTTTATGGCGTTTTTAACAGAGATGCAGGCGGAGTTAGGGTGTCAGGTTGTTAGAGGGACTTTTGTAGAGAGAGATAGGATGGCATTAGATTGGGGTGCTGATGATGTAATTAAAGGGGCGGAATATAAGATAGAGGGAGATTAGGATAAAGAGAATAGAAAAAATAGAGGAGAGATAGCAAAAATGGGGGAAATAGGTAAAATGGGAGAGATGTGGTGGCGCCCTTGCCTACATCATTTCATCTTATCCACCTCGCTATCGTCATCGTCATATAGTATAAATATTCTTTTTTCTTGGGGCTATTGCATATATAAGCATCCCATTCCATTATATCATATATTAAATATTAAATCAATTAATCCATATAAAGGGGCTATATAGGCTTATTTATTGAAGAGGGTATATCCTATGAACAAGCTACCGCCTGGTTAACATAATAAGTAAATATAAAGGGGTATGTAAATATATTATGTAAACTTGGAGGCCCCTGGTTACAGGAATTTGTGCGGGCGGGAACAAAATGAAACATCTATCAAAAAATTCCATATGAGGGGTAGCGCTCGGCCCTACGGCTGGAGCCGCCCGTCCACTGCCCGCTCAAGGAAGGGATATGGGAATCTACATCGGCAATTATGTAAAGAGATTATGTAAAAAAATTATTGAAAGGTATTATGTAAACCGCGGCACGGCCAGCGCCGGAGGTGCACAGGCCGGCGAGTTGACATAAGATTATTATAGCTAACCCCTCTTCATTATTGTAAATATATTATGTAAACTTAAAAAAGTTTACATAATTCCCGCAATTTACATAAAAAAAAGTAGACTTATGTCTACTTTTCTTCCTTTTTCTTCCTTTTTTGCACTAAATCCAGCTTAAATTCTTCATTATTTACATAAAATGTAATTATTTTACCGGATATTCTCAACTTTTATGTTAACTGCCCCCAAATTTGGCAATATTTCAGCAATTCCCGCAATGATTGCCTCTTTGGTTGGATTTGCTTGGCGTTCTCTGGTGCTTGGTTTACGTTCTGTCCTATTGTTGCCCGCTTTATGTATAGTTGCAGTGATTCGGTTGTCTTTAGCTTTTTTGCATAATGCCTCTTGTTCCTGGTTGATTATGTAACCTTCATCTTCCAACCATACCAGGATTGCCGCATCCTGGTCTAGTTGTAAGTTTTTCATATTACTTTTTATTTCATCATCTGGTATATTGATATTCTTACCATTAAAATTATATCGCATTATGTTTACCCCCTATCTAAACATTTCTATAAATTTTACTATCTCTTGAATATGCTTTTTGTTGATTTTATACCATTCGCCGAATACTTTTTGACCTGCTAAATACTTATGTAAATTTAACTCTAGTCTACAAGCACTTGCTAAGTCCCTACACTCAATAGCACGATATAATTTTAATCTTCTAGGATTACCAGTTTGTAATTGTTTTAGTCTAGTGATAGGTTCGTTAGTTCTACCAACCTTGTATAAATGTGTGTTGCCCTCTTGTATAAAGTAAACATAATTTTTCATATAATATCATCCCCCGTTATGTAAATTTAAGTAAGGTGGGCGGAATTCCCGCCCGTTCCCTTATATTGCAGTATAGTAGCTTTTTCTCTTGATAACCTCTTTTTTGACTTTATCGTCTGCTAGTAAGTTCGTTAACAAGTGTGTTACTTTTTGTACGTTTATGTTAGGAACTACATCTTTAATTCTAGTGCCTAATAATTCCGTAGCAGTTTTTGCGACACCTTCCTCTACAAGTATATCATATAGTAGAGTAGCTAGTTCACTATCTTTTTGTGCCTTGTCTAGGTCTTTTTGACTTTTAACTGTTGCTTTACGGGCAAGTAGTTCAAGTTCGTTATTTACAACCTCTACAACCTCTGCTTTTTGTGGTATATCAGCATTTGCTAATACTCCTAAAATAATGTTATAAGCTTCTTTTTTAGTCATTTTTTTGTTTGTCATATAAAACATCCCCTTTATAATAATATTTTAATATAAGGTCGCTAGGTGGATTTCAGACCTTTTTACCACCTCTGACAATAACTATTATAACATATTGAATTTTATTGTCAAGAACTTTTTAAAAATTTTTTTATTTAGTTTTCAAGGTGCTTGTTTTGTGTGGTGTTCCCTGTTGACACTTTAAATATTATCACTTTACTTTTTACTTGTCAACACAAAAAGTCAAAAAAGTTTTTTTGAAAAATGATAAAATGCGGCAATCTCTTGCAGGAGTAGCATTTGCAGGTACAAAAATTTTTGAAAAATTTTTTTCTACTATATATAAATAAATAATAAAAATAATTCCGAGGTAGACAAATTATGTTATCTAAGCTGTTTACATAATTATTTGCTAAAATTTTAGATGAAAGTGTTAACGGATTATGTGAACCTTGAAATATTAAATTTCTGTTACATTTTTATTACATTTATATTAAATTTATGTTACAATAATGTTACACGTCAACAGATTATGTAAACCTGGAAGGTTCTGGAAATATTAAATTTTTGTTACAGAATTGTTACAATAATGTTACAAGTAAAGGTATTATGTAAACCTGAAGGTACCCGAACAAATGTTCGCCTTGCGGCGGTGTAAGACTCGTGGTGAAGAGGGTCAACAGATTATGTAAACTAGGGCAGTGCCTGGAAGTGCTACGGAAGTAAGGGTTTGCGGGTTCCCAAATTTTACCAGTAAAATGGTGCTGTTTACATAACTACCTAGGTTCTGGGAAACCTTACGGACACAGGCGTTTGCCGGTTGCGTGTAAAATTTTATGTAAATCATAGTTTACATAATTCGCCGGGCTGGGTCGCCCGTTCTGGGAAACCCTACGGCAGCAAGGCTTTGCGGGTTTTGATTTAAAATTATGTAAACCCCTGTGTGGTTTACATAAGCGGCTCGCCATGGGCGGGGGCGAGCCGATGAGCTTTCGGTTGACATAATACCTCAGCATAATCATTTTATGTAAACCGCCTAGGTTTACATAATACCTCCCTATAATCTTCCTTATGTCAACGCCCGCGCAGTTTACATAACGCCTTAACGCTTCCATTATCTGGTAGCCGCACATAAAAAAAGAGGGGTCTATCCCTCTTCCTTAATTATATTATACTATTGTTTATTTGTCAATATCTTTTTTACAATTTTTTAAATATTTTTCAATAGACACCTGCTCGCCTGGTTTTATTTTTCCGGCTTCCTCTTCTCTGCGTTTCTTTTCTTCTTCTGCGTCTTGTGCATTAAAGTAGTTTTCCATTTCTACCATAGCAAGTTCTTCTTTTAATTTTCCATAAGCTAGAGTTAATATTTTTCTATTTTTTTCTCTATCTTTTGGAGCTTTGCAGTCAACATATGCGATTTTATAATATGGTTCCATTGTTATAAATCTATAATATTCCTTTTTTAGTCCATTTCTAACTCTTACTATAAATTGATAATTTACTAAATATTTTTCACTAGTTAACGACTCGTAGCGAGGTTGTTTCCCCTCAATTAAAATTCTATCTATTTTCATTTATTTCAGCCCCTCTCTTTATTATGTCTTTATTATATCATTAACATTTTTTATTGTCAATACTTTTTTTAAATTTTCTTGAGAGAGTTTATTTCACTCTCTCAATTCTGATGGTTTTTTCTTCTTCATCATCGCCCCATTCAATAATGATATAAGCTGTCGCCCCGTATTCTTCTAGTCTATAAATTAAATTAGTAAGAACAGCCTCTTTTAAGCCTTCAACCTTTTCGCCTACCACTCTATCTATTATTGTCCATGTTACTTTTTTTCTGTTAGTGGTTACCTCTCCTAAATCATTTGTAATTTTTAACTCTGTCATAATTATCAACTCCTTTGTTTTATCTTGATTATATTATATCATTGCTATTTTATATTGTCAATACTTTTTAAAATTTTTTCTTCCCATTCTAGTAAAAGGCTTATATCTCCTAAAACAAACAAAAAGAAAAACATCCCACCATAAGAAAACAACGCAAAAGTAAAAGCAGTAATTTCCCAACCAAATAAGAAACAAAGACAAGTCCAATAAATTCCACCCATACCAAAAGCAGTTGTTACACAAACAAATTCTGCTATAAAAAAAATTAACATTATTATTATTTTAAAAAACTCTTTTAATATTTTCATTCTATCAACTCTCCCTCTCTTTAGTATATTTACATTATATCACTAATAAAAACAATGTCAATACTTTTTTAAAAAATTTTTTAACTTTTCAGCAGCCGCCAGGTTTACATAATCTATTTACAGTAGCTCTTGTGTAAAGGTATTATGTCAACTACAAGGGTAGAAGGGGAGAGGGCTTTCGCCCTCTTTTCTATATTGCAGTGTAGTATGATTTTCTTTTTATGATTTCTTTTCTTACTTTTTCTTCTGCTAGTAGGTTTGTAAGTAAGTGAGTAACTTTTTGAACATTCAAAGTTTCGTATGTTGCTTTTAATATTTCAAGTAATTCAGTAGCAGTTTTCGCAACTCCTTCGCCAACTAAAGTATTATAAACAATTTCTGCCATTTCATTGTCAACTTTTGCTTTTTCTAAATCTTTTTGACTTTTAGCAGTTGCTTTTTTGTTTAGCAATTCAATTTCATTTTTTACCATTGCAATTAGTTCCTCTTTGTGTTCGTGTTCTACCTCGTTTAAAAGTCCTAACACCATTTCAAAACCTGCTCTTTTTGTTAATTTTTTTACATTTTCCATAAATAACAACTCCTTTTTAATTTTAATATTTTACAAGTTTTTTAAGAGGTTCGCTTGTTAACTCTGTATCTTTATTACATCTTTATTATACAACTATTGTTTTTAATTGTCAATACTTATTTTCAATTTTTTATAATATTTTTTATAAGCCTTGTAAATGTCAACTGCATTATTAAAAACAAAATCTTCATTCTGTATTATGTAATCTACTGCCCATTGTGTGGCTTGCTTTTCCTCTTTAGAATTAAAATAAATTAGATTAGCAATTTTGACAAGTTTTAAATCATATAACAAGCAACAAATTTTATAAATAAAATTATGCCCTTTTATGTGGTTTTTTTGAATATGTCCTATTTCGTGAAGAAAAGACCATACCCACGAGGGAAACATTGTCAAAAGTTCTTTTTTCTCTTGTGGTAGTTGTTTGTTGATACTATTTAAAAATGCTTGCTCTCCTAATTCAGTTTCTAATTGTGGAATAAAAATAGTTTTTTCAAGTGGTATACAATACCATTCTGAAGCAGTTTTTTTTACTTTTATATCTTTATCAATAGCAACTGCTAATTGTCTGTATTTTCTTATAACTCTTTTCATTTTCTCCCCCTCTCTTTATTACAATATTATTATATAATAAAATAATAAAAAAATCAATAACAAAATTATTACACTTATGTTACAATAATGTTACTTGTCAAGATATTATGTAAACTGCGGCGGTGCTAAAAAATAAAAGAGGTTTACACCTCTTTTATAAATCTAAATGGGAAAAATTCAAATTTGTTGCCGATTGCTTTGTGGTTTCTCAAAACTCTTTGCCAAATTTCAGTTTCAATAATTGAGTCGGCAAGGGCGGTATGCTCTTCTAAAAAGTCCTTTGTGTCGTTAATGTAATTATAAACAATTTCCGCATTTGATTTGATTTTTCCGCCTTTTGTCTTTTCTTTATAGTATGCCAAGAATGTTTTTTGATTACATAATACTTTACAAGCTAAAGTCCAAATATCAACTATTTCAATATCTTTTTTAAAAATATATTTTTGTACGAATTTTATTGTATCCGGTGCATTTTTTCCACTTTTTGTCTTTTTCCAAATTAGCGGAAATGTCTTTGGATAAATAAATTCTGTAGTTTGCATAAGTGCATCAATGTCAAAACCTACATTAAAAGCTCCAAACATTTTTATGTTATAGTCTTTTATGTCTTTTTGTAGTGTTTTGATTATTTCGGCAAATGGTACAACTTGTATTTCTCCATTTACTACTTTATTATCATACATTTTCTTTTTGCTTGCATAATAAGCATTATTCATTAGATTTTCATTTTCAAAAATTTCTTTTACAAGATAATTTCTTTGTACAAGTGTTTCTTTTTTGTCTGCTATTGTATAACCAAAATCATAAATATATTTTATCATAACTTTTCTTTTTCCGTTCTCTTCTGGTGATAAATCACTTGTAGTTTCAGTATCTAAAGTAATAAAATAAGTTTTTCTTTTATCAATTTTCATAATCTCATTTCCTCTCTTTTGTTATTCTGTAATTACATTATAACACTAGAGAAAAACTTTGTCAATTACAAATTTGTTACACTTTTGTTACAATAATGTTACAAGTTAATAGATTATGTCAACTTAAAAGTTGCTGAAGAGGGGAGAACGGTTGTTCTCCCTCTTTTTTATTTCTTGTCGTTAGTTGGTAAATTTGTGTAAAAATTGATAACCGCACTTGCAAATACTACATAAACTACTTTTGTCAATGTTGCTATTGGGATTGTGATTAAAAAGTTTACAAAAGTTTCAGCAATGAAAAATAACATAATTAAAATTATTGCCAATAAAACCATTTTAATACTATTTACTAAATTTTCTTTTTTCATAATAAAACAACTCCTTTTAAATTTTTAAATTTTTTCTACTAATTGATTAACGATATTGATAATTTTGTTTGCGTGTTCTGTATCGGTGCAATAATGAATGTCAATATCTTTTGCGGTGTATCCCTCAAAGTATGCTCCGCCCTCTGTAAGATAATTTTTTTGCAATTTTTCTGCTACATACAAAATACAATGTTCTTTACTCTCAAATGTAGTCGCATTTCCCGGGTTATTGTCAACCGCATTCCAGCCAACTAAATTATTACGGTAAACCGCAAAATCACTTGTCCCCCAGCCACTCTCTAGTATACATAACCCCATTAAGTAAAGTCCGTTGATATTATACTTTGTTTCTGCTTGTTCTAGTGCTTGTCCTATTCCTTCAAGTTGTGTCCCTTGTAGTAAATAATCATAATCACTTGCAAATAAATTACATTTTGTTCTTAAGTCCATTGTCAAAGTCAAATTGTAGTTTTTTGCCATTTCTCGCATTAACTCCTCAAGTTCCTTTTGTTTTTGTTCTTCTGCTATTCTGTAAAGTGTAAGTTGTTGATGTAGATTATTATTATTTACATAATTTAATTCAATTTTACCCTCTGGAATTATATTCCAAACTGCTACCAAAAATAAGATAATTGCGACTAGTTTTGTTAACCTCTCCATTTTTTCATCTCCTCTCTTTTGTTTATCTTTATCTTACAATATTATTATACTATTATTTTTTTAAAATGTCAACAAATTTTAATAAAAATTTTTTATTTTTTTTCATTTTATTTGCAACAGATTATGTAAACCTGAAGCTTGCACTCCCCCATTTTATTATACCAATTGCCGCGGCAATTGTCAAGAACTTTTTTTATAATTTAAATGTCAAGGTATTATGTAAACCTGAAAGGTGCTAAAAAAAAATAAAGCTTTCGCTTTATTTTATTTTTAAATGATAGTTTAATTCTACAAGTCCTTCAAAAGCATTTGTGAACTCTTTTTCTAAGTTTTCATCTTCAATAAGTTCATCAAGATATTTTAATTGGAATTTTTCCATTTTTTCTATCATTTTACTAACCTTTTTAATCATTTTCATTGTTTTTTTATTTCTCATAATAATCATTCTCCTTTTTATTTTTATTTGTTTTTCTCTCTTTCTATAATTCTATTATAGCACTATTAAAAATAATGTCAATACTTTTTTTAAAAATTTTTTTATTTTTTTTATTATTATTTGCAACAGATTATGTAAACTAAAAAGTCCCTAAAAAAATAAAGGCGTTTCCGCCTTTAAAATATTTTTGTTAGCTCCTGAAGCTCTTTTATTTCTAGTCCTTGCCATTTTTTGGTGCTATTGTCTGCTACTGAAGTAAGTCTTTTTATTCCTTTTCCTCCTGCTTGTTCCCATTCTACAAGGTTTTTTGTGTAATCATCTAGTAAGTAGCATTTACTATCTATTGAAAAACCTAGTTTTTTACGTATTGCAATAGCTTTATTATCTCCACACCTACAAATCACAATGTTATCAAAAGGCAAGTTTGGAATGTATTTTTGTACCCATTTTATTTTATCAATATCAGCCGACAAGTGCGGACTTGCAGAAATTATGTAAACATTGCCGCCTTTTGCTAATTTGTCTATTGTTTCAATACCCTTGTAAGGTTTTAATCTTGCGAAAAAACCTATTTCTTTTTCAAATCTATTTAAAGCATTTGGAACATTAAATTTTGCCAATGTACCATCTAAATCTAAAAATATTTTATTCATAACAAGCACCCCTTTAAAATAGTATCTTGAAGAGGGTTGCCCCTCTTCTTTATTACAATATTATTATACTATTTTATTTTTTTATTGTCAATTATTTTTTTATATTCTTTTCGTAAAACTCTTGCCAAAATAATTCATTGTTAATTGCTTTTGCTATTAGTTCAACATCTTCAGAATCTAAATGAGGTGCGCATTGAAAGTAGTCAAAAAGTTCCTCTGTAATATCTTCCGGAAAATCTGTATCTATTCCTAAAGAAATGTATTCTATTTCAATTTGGGGTGGGTATTTGCTCCCTAGTTTTAAAGTTCTTTCAATTACTTTCGGAAAGTCGCAACCTAAAAAATTAGTATCTAAATAGTATAATTTTTCGTGGTTATCATCATCCCAACTAATTAAATAAACTTTATTTTCTTTTGTTTCGTTCATTTTATCAACTCCTTATTTATTTGATACACTTATTCTATCAGTTTTATTTTCTTTTGTCAATAGTTAGTTAATAATATTTTTATAATTTTAGAAATAAAATAATAAGCCTATTTTATAACCCTTGTATTATAGTACAATAGAGTAGGTTAATATTTTTTAATAATATTTATTGAAAAAAGACTACTATTTTCTAGTAGTCTTTTTTTTACTTTGGTACTTGTTTAATAAATAAGAACCAGCACCAATAGTAAGTGCAAATCTTAAAGCATCAGCAATAACCCAGTCAATAGCAATATTTAAAATTGCAATTACACCAATACACCACATTGCACCAAGTACACCTTCAACTACATCTAAAACAACCTCTTGAATTGTGTTAACCTTTTTTACATTTTTCTTTTTACTCATAATAATCATTCTCCTTTGTTTTTTATTTTATTTTTTCTTGCCTTTCTTTATCTTACAAGTTTATTATACTATTGTTACATTGCATTGTCAATAGTTTTTTTAAAATTTTTTTATTTTTTTTATCTTTTTATTTTACCATTAAATGGTAAATCACAAAAGAGCGAATTTGTCAAGTAAATTATTTTTATTTAACACAATTATTACAATAATGTTAATTGTTAAGGTATTATGTCAACCTAAAGGTTGCTGACTACAAGCAAAAGCTAAGTTAACATAACGCTTTAAAATAATCTTCTGAAGAGGGATGCGGAAACCCTTGCCGCTCTAGGGTTTGCCAAGATTATCGCTCTCAAAGGTTAATACATTATGTCAACCTGAAGGCTCCGCATTCCTCCAAATGAAGAGGGTTCAAAAATAACGCTCTTGTTAATAGATTATGTCAACTAGGTTGTTGCTTGTGCAACAAGTACAAGTGTTCTCCTCTTTTAGGATAAACTTATTATGTCAACTTTGTTGTTATCTCTTGGAAAAATTTGTTAACCCATTTTTTGGCAGTCAATACGGCTTGCAATGACTGTGTTCGGTTAACAAATTATGTTAATTTTAGCAGGGTTGCCTTGTCAAGTTGTTACGTCAACTTTGGTCAAGGTTGCAATGTATCTCTGGAAATATCTGGGTGGGGGTAGGGTTTTGGGAAAAAAATAAACTGATTATGTAAAATGGGTTTGACATCCACCAAAAAATCTCCAAATCATTTTTTCATTTCAGAACACGACAAATCATTTTTTGACAAATCCTTTTTATTTCATTTCCCCATACACATTTATTCCCAAAGTATGATAAGGGTCGTCTTGCTCTGCTTTTAACTCTCTTCCGCATAAAGGACAATATTTAATTTCTATCTCTGGATTTTCTTCTCCTACTGACGCAAGAGTCCATGACCCCACAGAATTTCTAAAAATAACTGTCTTGGTTGTTGTGCTATTAGCTATTATTTTCCATTGGCATGGTTTTAAATCTTTACAAAAGCAATGTCTATTCACTTCTAACCTCCCAATAATAAGAATAATCTCCTACAGGATATACTTTTCCATCAGGTGTAACTACTTGTAATTGATAAACTTTTTCTCTTAATATCTCATCATATTTATTTTCCATACTTACTCTCCAAAAAGCGCAAACTATAAATATAACTATAAAAAATGAAAACCAAATTGTATAAAACATTTCTTCTTTATCCATCTCTTATCTTCCTTTCATTATTACATTTTCATTACCTACTATATAAACGTTTCCATTTACATCTTCAATTCTTAAAAAAGTATCTAATACATCATAATCCTTTACTTCTACTTCTACCCTTTCATTTTCAAAAAAGATTGCGGCGGTGTAGCTAGGGGATTTTTTGGCTTGACAAGAGCTGCCATAACTTAAAACAGCTACCATTGGCAATTGTATTAAAAATATTCCAAAAACAATTAATAAAAAACTCATAAATTTATCAAAATTCATTTTAATTCCTCCATTCCATTTCCGCCTTCATTCTGTCATACATTCCTAAAGTCTCATCTTTACTTTTATTTATACTCCATGCAATAGTAAGCAATGCAGCAATGACTTTTTTTGCTATATCATTCATTCCAAATCCTCCTCATCTATCAATCCAAAAAGTGCGGCAACCACTGTAGCTATCAATAGATACCAAAAAAACGGCCACCAGAAAAATATCATTTTTAAAGCACCCCAAATTAGATTACTTACAGAAAATGCGGCAATGCCTACTATCATTTGACAAAAGCCTCCTAATAGCCATTCTATTAGTCCTACAAATACTCCTTTAAATAAAATCAATAGCGTTAATGCACTTCCTAAGGCTTCACGAGCTTTTATATTCATCTAATCAACTCCAATTCTAATTCACTAAAGTTACTTTCTAACTTTTCAATATATGCGGCTGCCCTTGCCAAATCATCTTTAAGCACGAGATTGGAAATTGACATTCCCACACCGTATCCTATACCTAATGCCGCCAATATTATACATATTATATTACTAACATAAGTCTTCATCTGTCGCAAACTCCCTCCAGCATATCCAAGTAAAATCTACTATCGCTTCAGCATCATAACCCAAACCTTTAAGCATAGATATAGTTTGCGGCAATAAATTATCTGGATAACATAATTCATCTTTTCCTTCCGATGCAGCTTCCTCTATAACAGTTAACACTTCATTTAACTCTCTTTCTGCAACCTCTTGATGGGTTACTAATTTAGCTATACTTCTAGCCATTTCTGCAGTTAATAAAGCTTTATTTTTCATCTTTTTCTATCTCCTCTTTAAATCTTCTTTTTAATAAATTGTATTGAATACGAAAAAGAAAAACTTCCGCCTCTTTATTATATCCTTCTGGATGATTATTAATAAATCCATCTTTCCAATTTTTAGTCGCTTCGTCAAAAGTGTCGCATAAAATGATAGCTTCTTCTTTTGATAAAATGCGGTCGCCATCTGCTGTTAATTGTTTTTTAAAATTCATAAGTGATTTTGAACTCTTGCTCACATAGCAATCCTTAAGAGGTGTTCCATGCACATAACGTATTAAAAATTCAAATAATCTTACGCAATGATGAAGTTGCTTACCATCATATCCATATTTTTCAATTTTATCCATTGTATTTGGATAAGGATGACAAAGCGCCTTTTTCTTTTCCATACTCATTCCTGCGATGCATCTAACAAATTGATTAGGATTTGCGTAAGCAACTAAATCTCTATTTTCAAATAGTGGCATTATTAAATCTAAATATTTATCATTAATAATTTTAAATTCTGTATACAAAAGTTCAATATAACTAACATTCATTTTCTTAATAGTTTCAAACATAACGCGGACATCTTTTACATCAATATGTTCATTATTATCTAAAACTAATGTTGTGCTAAGCGGCGATTTTCCATAACAAAAATCTTCAAAACTAGGCAATACAATTGCTTTTGTATCAATATCAGACATGTATTCTTCACTATATTCATCTAATTTATAATTTTGACTTCCTTGTAGACATAAGCATACTACTTCATATCCTTTTTCTTGCAGGTAATTATAATGTTCTTGTAATCTTTTTTTAATTCTTTCTTCTCTTGTCATTTATTATCAAATCCTTTCTTTTTTTATTATAAATAAATTATAACATTTTATTTTTTTATTGTCAATAATAATTTTTGTCCTTGACAAATAAAAATTTTTATGATAAAATAAAATAAAAGAAGGACAAAAATGATTAGACATAATTCTGATTATAAAGAGAGGAGAGAAGAATAATTTATGGATATGGAAGAATATATGGAAGAAGAATTTGACCAATCAGAAGATGAAGCAATTGAAGAAAAAATAATTGCGGAAGATATTAAGCCTATTAAAAAATTAGATTATACTCTTCAAACTCCTGAACAACGTAGTGAATTTGTACGCAATTTTGTTGCGGAAGCTCAAGGACAGTTATCAAATAAATATTTAGAAATTTTATCAGATTATATAATTTTTGCAATGGATAAAGAAGAAAGAAAGAAAAAAGAAATTTTAACAGATAATAGAATGATTACAGTGAATAAAAGAGAAACGTCCTTTCAAGAGCTAGTTAGTAAATTTGAAAATGGTGAAGATGGCCTTTATAATTTAATAACTAATGATAAAAATGTTTTATTAACTCCTAAATTACAAATTACTCAACAGGATTTGGATGAGATTGAGCCATTAAGAGATTTGAAAGCGGCAATTGAAAATATAAGAGAACAAGAAAAGAAAGCTACAGGGAAGAAAAAATATTTACTTAAAAAACAAATTATTGAAATGTGTCAAAATCAATATTTAATAAAAAGTGAATTTAAACCACCTGTATATAGTTCTAATACTATAAAAAGTTTTGTTAAAGCAGATTTTACTGAAAATATTATTATTAATGAAGATGGAGAACCAGAAAGTGATGGATTAATTTCATTTTTTAATCCTAAGCATCTTTCAGCTTTATTATGTAATTATTCGCTATTAAAAGAAGAATCTTGGGGAAATTTTGTAAACGATGCTTATTACATGATGGAAGATTTAGATAACTTAGTAGAAGCTACTTTAAGAGATAAATATCCTTTATATTATAAGTTGTTGATTTATAAAATTGATGGAAGACAAAATGTAGAAATTCAAGATTTATTAGAAGCAGAGTTTGGAATTAGACATTCAGTAGAATATATATCTTCTTTATGGAGAAACAAAATTCCTAAATTGCTTGCAGAACAAGAGAAAAAAGATTATTTAATTTGGTACTATACTGAAGTAGAACGCGGCAACTGGAAAAAATGTTCAAGATGCGGAGAAATTAAATTAGCTAATAATAAATTTTTCTCAAAAAATAAAACTTCTAAAGATGGTTTTTATTCAATATGCAAAGATTGCCGAAACAATAAAAACAAAGGAAGTGAATAAATGAATTATTTTTGTGATAAATGTAATAAATCAATGGATGAAAAACAATTTTATACATACAAAGATGGAAGAAAAACAGAAATGTGCAAACAATGCTTAACAATGCATATAGATAATTTTAATCCTGATACTTTTTTATGGTTATTAGAAAAAATGGACGTTCCTTATGTTCCTGGAGAATGGAATGTTTTAAGAGATAGAGCTTTTGCAAAAGACCCTATTAAAATGAATGGAACATCTGTATTTGGGAAATATTTATCTAAAATGAAATTAAAACAATGGAAAGAATATGGCTGGGAACACACTGAATTATTACAAGCTAAACAAGAAGAAAAAAATAAAATAAATGAAGAAGAAAAGAAAAAACATGAAGCAATCATAAAAGAGAAATTTGATAATGGAGAAATCTCAGAGTCAGAATATAAAACATTGACAAGCACAACAACACAAAATCAACAATATATAAATGGAACAATAATGAATCCAGTCGCTGGGACTGTAAATAATCCTTTCCAAGAAGCCAACTTTATGAAAGAAGAAGATTTAGTTGATTTAGGTGGAACTTTAACAGAAGAAGATAAACTTTATCTTGCTATGAAATGGGGAAGACTTTATAAACCTAGTGAGTGGGTTGAATTAGAAAAAAGTTATACAGAAATGATGAATTCATTTGATATTCAAGATGCGGATACTATGAATACATTAATTTTAATTTGTAAAACAAATTTAAAAATGAATCAATCTTTAGACATGGGCGATTTAGATGGATTCCAAAAAAATTTCAAGAGTATCAGAATCATTGAGAAAATCAGCTAAGTTAACTGCCGCACAAAACAAGGAAGAAAAAAGTAATTTTGTTGATTCTGTAGGAGAATTAGTTGCCTATTGTGAAAAACATGGAGGAGCAATTCCTAATTATGATATTAATACTAATCCTGATATTATTGATAAAGTTATTGAGGATTTGAAAGTTTATACAAAAAGCTTAATTACAGAAGATAAAGCTTTAGCAAGACAAATAGAGGATTACTTGAAGAAACGTGAAATTGCGGATGAGCAAAAAGAAGATAGAGCTAGAGCAAAAGAGCAAGGACTAGAACAATATGAATTAAGCGATGATGATTACGAAGAATATTTTGAAACAATAAAAAAAGAACAAAGTTTTGATGATGAAGATGAGGATGGTGAATAGTAAATGGCTTTACAAGACTTGCTAGAATTGTCCTCTCAAAAAGAAAATAAAAAACAAGGAATGTCTGAAGAAAGAATTCTTGCTCAGATAGACCATTTACGTGACTTAATATCTTTTTATAGAGAATATCCAGATTTGTTTGTGGACTTTATTAAAGGTCCTGAGAGTACTTTTAATTTTTATTTTTATCAAAGAATTTTTATTAGAGTGGTTATGCGTCATAGATATGTATACGCTACTTTTCCTCGTGCTTACAGTAAATCATTTTTATCAATGATGGTTTTAATGTTACGTTGCGTTCTTTATCCTAATTCACATCTATTTGTTACAACAGGAGGAAAAGAACAAGCGGCAAGTATTACTGTAGCGAAAATAGAGGAGATTTGTAGACTAGTTCCCGCATTAAGTAATGAAATAAACTGGTCTCGTGGAGCTTCTAAAAAATCAAAAAATGATGCGGAATATAAATTTAAGAATGGCTCTTGTATTGATATTCTTGCGGCAAAGGAAAGCTCAAGAGGACAACGTAGAACTGGTGGACTAATGGAAGAATGTGTTTTAATTGACCAAACTGCTTTAAACGAAATTATTATTCCAACAACTAACGTTAATAGGCTATTACCGGATGGAACTAGAAATAAAGATGAGGTTGTTAATAAATCTCAAATTTATATTACTACTGCGGGTTGGAAAAATTCTTTCGCTTATAAAAAACTTATAGAGTTGCTAATTCGTTCTATTATTGAACCTAATGAAGTTATGGTATTAGGCGGAACTTATAACACTCCTATTACAGATGGCTTATTAGATGAAAATTTTGTTGACGAATTAAAATTAGATGGAACTTATAATGAAGACTCATTTGATAGAGAGTACCGAAGCAAATGGAGCGGCGATGTTGAAAATGCATTTTTCTCAGCGGAAAAATTTGATAAGCATAGAGTGTTATTGCAACCAGAATATGAATTTAGTGGAAGAAGTAGTAAAAATGCTTATTATGTACTTGGTATAGACGTAGGTCGTTTAAACTGTACAACAGAAGTATGCGTTTTTAAAGTAACTCCGCAAGTTCAAGGAGCTGCCTTGAAAACTTTAGTTAATCTTTATACTTTTGAAGCAGAAGATTTTGAAGCTCAAGCAATAAATATAAAAAAATTATATTATAAATATAAAGCAAGAATTTGCGCTATTGACGCCAATGGTCTTGGTGTTGGTTTAATTGACTTTATGACAAAAGCGCAAATAGACCCAGAATCTGGAGATGAATTACCTCCTTTCGGTGTAGAAGGCGGAACTTCAGAAGATGTTTTAGAAGCGTATAAAAAAATTAAAGGACCTGGAGTAGAAGAAAATGCAATGTATTTAATAAAAGCAAACGCTCCAATTAATACTGAAGCTCATACCTATGTTCAAACTCAAATGTCTAGCGGAAAAGTAAAACTTTTAATAGATGAAACTCAAGCTAAGACAAAATTAATGAGTACAAAAGTAGGTCAAGCTATGGACACAGACCGTAGAAATGAATATTTAAAACCTTTTAATTTAACTACTATTTTAAGAGAACAGATGTTGAATTTAGTAGAAGAAAACGAAGGTGTAAATATTATTTTAAAACAATCTTCAAAAGGAATTAGAAAAGATAAATTTTCTGCTTTTGAGTATGGATTGTATTATATTAAACAAGAAGAAGATAGAAAGAAAAAGAAAAAGTCACGAAACGTAGCGGATATGATGTTTTTTACTAATGGATAAAAAATTCAGGACAATTTTGGAATATTTTATAGATGAGAAATTAAATATATATAGAAAAATGCGGAAAGCATTTAAAGGAGGCTGAAAAATGAAAGCAAGTCGTGGAGAAATAAAAATTCATGAAATATTAGAACAAGCAGGATTAAACTTCGTTGAAGAATATTCTTTTCCGGACTTGATTAGCTCTACAGGCCGCCCTCTTAGATTTGACTTTGCTATTTTTGATGATAATGGAGATTTAGATTTTTTAATAGAATATCAAGGAATTCAACATTATGAAGCAAAAAGTAAATTTGGAGGTTATTCAGGTTTACGAAAGCAGCAGTACAACGATATGAGAAAAAGAGAATATTGTTATAAAAACAATATTATATTAGTTGCTATCCCTTATACAGATGAGGGAAGAATTAATTATGATTATATTATGAATGCATATTATTCGTTGGGCGGATATTAAAAATTGACAAATGTCAAATTTTATGTTATAGTAGTAAAGAGAGAAAGGTAAGGTGTCTATCTTTGATTAATAGAGTAAAAGAAATTAAGAGAAAAGGTTTTGAAATGAGACCTGCTAATGACACCATGCAAGATGTATATGGCGGAGATATTTTTAATCCACAAGATTTTTCAAAGATGAGAGTGGGTATAAAATCTCTAGAGAATGCGATTTTAGATATAGATAATTTAAAGAAGATAAATCCAAGACTTGCCGATAAAAAAGAAGTATTGAGAGCTATTGATAATTGCGATTATGCAACTATGAGAGATATTTCAAACTTCTTTTATAAGACAAGTGGTATTTACTCAAGATTATGTCGTTATATGGCATACTTGTATAGATACGATTGGTTGGTAACACCTTATATAAATTCTAATAATATAAATCAAGATAAAATTTTGGAAACTTTTCATAAAGTTTTATTATATTTAGATAACTTTGAAGTTAAAAAATATCTTGGAGAAGTAGCTTTAAAAGTAATTAGAAATGGTTCTTATTATGGTTACATAATTGAACAAAAAGATAAAGCTGTAATTCAAGAGTTACCATCTAATTATTGTCGTTCTAGATTTTCTGTGAATAATCGTCCAGCAATAGAATTTAACATGAGATTTTTTGATGATATGTTTAAAGATACTACTCAAAGAATTAAAATGTTAAAGTTATTTCCTTCTGAATTTCAAAAAGGGTATGTTGCTTATAAAGAAGGCAAATTGCCTGCAGAATTTCCAGGAGATACATCTGGTTGGTACTTATTAGAAACAAAAAATGCTTTTAAATTTAATATTAATGGAGAAGATTTTCCTGCGTTTATATCAGTAATTCCTGCAATTATAGATTTGGATGCTGCTCAAGAATTAGACAGAAGAAAAATGGCACAAAAATTATTAAAAATAATTATTCAAAAAATGCCAATAGATAAAAATGGAGATTTAGTTTTTGATGTTGATGAAGCTCAACAATTGCATAATAATGCAGTAAGAATGTTAGGAAAAGCTATAGGAATAGATGTATTAACAACTTTTGCAGATGTTGAAGTTGCGGATATGGCTGATAAAAATACTACAACTACAGTTGATGAATTAACAAAAGTTGAACGTACAGTTTATAATGAAGCTGGTGTTTCTCAAATGCAATTTAATACAGATGGAAACATTGCTTTAGAAAAATCTATCCTAAATGATGAAGCGGCAATGTATAATTTATTAATACAATTTGAATCATTCTTAAATGATTTATTAGCTCGTTTCAATACAACTCCAAAGAAAGTTTATTATAGAGTGCAAATATTGACTACAACAATTTATAATTATAAAGAAATGGCAAAATTATATAAAGAGCAAACTCAATTAGGTTACTCAAAGATGTTGCCGCAAATTGCTTTAGGTCAATCACAAAGTTCTATTTTAGCAAATGCTTACTTTGAAAATGACGTATTAGATTTAGTTAACGTATTTATACCACCTATTGCTTCAAATACAATGAGTGCAGATGCGCTTAAACAAATTGGAGATGAAAAGGCGGGAGGCAGACCTTCAAAAGAATCTCAAGGAGAGTCTGTAACAGAAAAAACAATACAAAATAAAGAAAGTCAAAGTTAATAGGAAGGAAGAGATGAATGAGTTATCAATCACTAGCAACTATTGATTCTCCAGAGTTTATTAACTTACAACCTCTTGATATTAATCCTTTAATGTCAAGTTGTGAAATAAAAGTTTTATACATTGGAGCAAATCGTAACCAAAGCTACATTACAAAAGAAGTAGCTACAGATATGGCAAAGAGTCTTAGAGGCGCGCCAATCGTAGGTTATTATAAAGAAGAAAAACAAGACTTTGCAGACCATGGAGACAGAATCATTTTTGATGATGAAGGCATGAAATTTGAATGTCTTACAAAGCCTTATGGATTTGTAGCTCCTGATGCACAAGTTTGGTTTCAAAAATTTGAAGAACAAGACGATTTTGGAAATACTATTACTAGAGAATATTTGATGACTACTGGCTATTTATGGACAGGTCAATTTGAAGAATGTGCTTCTGCAGTAACTGCGGAAGGAAAAGGACAATCTATGGAATTAGATTCTGCAAGTTTAGATGGACATTGGTCAACAGACAATAAAACTGGTATGGATTTTTTCATTATAAATGATGCAATATTTTCAAAATTATGCATTTTGGGCGATGATGTTGAGCCTTGCTTCGAAGGCGCAAAGGTAACTGCCCCAGACGTAAGCACCTCATTTACTAGAGTAGATGATGGGTTTAAGAAAACATTATATACTATGATGCAAGAATTAAAATTTGCGTTAGAAGGAGGCCAAAACATGGATAAAGATAATCTAGAAGTTGTTGTAGATGAAGTTATTGAAAACAATGAAGTTGAAGAAACAGTTGTTGACCCAGTAGCTCCTGAAACAGAAATTTCTGAAGATATTGAAGAAGTTAAGGAAGATACTTCTGAAGAAATTGAAGAGCCTGTTAATAACGAAGAAAATCAAAATCCTGAAGAATCTTTTTCTAAAAAAGATGATGAAGAGAAGGAAGACAAAGAAGAAGATACAAATGATGATAAGGATGAAGATGAAGATGAGGAAGAAAAGAAGAAAAAAGAATATTCAGTTTTAGAAACAGAATATGCTGAACTACAAGAAAAATACTCAGCTTTAGAAGCACAATATCAAGAACTTGTTAATTTTAAAACACAAATTGACAATGAAAAGAAAGATGCTTTAATTGATAGCTTTTATATGTTATCTGATGAAGATAAAAAAGATGTTATTGAAAATAAAGCAAATTATTCTCTAGATGATATTGAAGCAAAATTATCTATTATTTGTTTTAGAAAAAAGGTTAATTTTGATTTAGAGGATACTTCAAAAAATGATACTAAAGTAGAAGAGAAAGAAACTGTAACAACATACTCTTTAAATACTGAAGAAGTAGAGTCTGTTCCAGCATTTGTTTCTGCTTTAAGAAAAACAAAAAATGAAAAAAATAATTAATTAAAAATATAATAAGGAGGAAGTTTAAATGGCAGAGATAAAAAGAATTGGTTTCGGCCAAGTTGAACCAAATCATCTTTCAGCACAAAGAACATCTCAAATCTATGCTCAATTACCAGCAGCTGCTGATATTAAAGTATTAGAAAATGGTCAATTTGCTAAATATGATTATGCTAATAATGAAGTTAACTTCACAGGAGAAGGCGAATGGATGTTAGTATTCAATGAAGTAAAACTTTATGATGAAGGTAGAGAATCTTACAAAGATTTCGCATTACAAACAAAAAATTTCACAGGTGAAATTATGACACCTAGATTATTCAAAACAAATGTTGGAGATATTTTCACAACAAATTGTTTAAAAGTAGGAAACACAGCAGGAAATTTAGAAGCAGCAGGAATGGCAGTAGAAGTTGGAGATAAATTAGCTCCTAATGCAAAAGGTTACTTAGATGTAGCAGCTGAAGGTGCAGAAATGGTATTCCAAGTTGTAAAAGTTTACACAATGCCAGATGGTCAACCAGCTGTAAAAGTACAAAGAATTAAATAGGAAGAGGAGGATATAAGAGATGAGTTTAAATAGAACAGATTTAGTTAAATTAGCTAAAATAGTTGCAAATGCTAATCCTTCTTCTCAAGTAGCATATTCTTTCAATGGAGAACAATTTAGCTACGAAAACTTAAATGATACTTTAAGAAATGAATTAGTAGAATTAGCTGGTACATTCCAACTATACAGAGAAAATAAAAATACAATCTTCGCATTAATAGAAGAAACAATTAATGATGTATTACCTAAGAAAGTTATGGACCAATATGGTCAATTCGCTGAAGTAAAAACATTTGCTCAAGGCGACAAACCAATTTTCAGACAAAAAATTTCAGTTGCTTCAAGAAGAAGAGCTAAACAATTTATCACTAAAGTTGGATTAGCTGGTGTTTATGAAGTATTCAAACTAGATGGACAAAGCTACGAAGTTCAAACTAATGCTATCGGTGGCGCTGCTCAAATTGGATTTGAAGAATTCCTTGATGGTAGAGTAGATTTCGCTACAGTATTAGAAATCGTTATGGAAGGTTTAGATGAAACAATTTATGTTGAAATCGCAAAAGCATTAAAAGGAGCTGTAACAAGCTTACAAGATGCTAACAAACATTCAGCTAACGTATTCTCAGAAGCTGAAATGGATAGATTATTAGCTGTTGCTGATGCTTATGGTCAATCTACAATTTATTGTACATATGAATTCGCAGCAACAATGATTCCTGAAAACGGATGGATTTCAGACGCTATGAAAGACCAAATGTGGAACATGGGTTACTTAGCTAACTACAAAGGACACAGAGTAATTATTTTACCTCAATCTTTTGAAGATGAAACAAATACTAAGAAAGTAATTGACCCTGGATACGCTTGGATTATTCCAACAGGCGGAGACAAACCTGTTAAAGTTGCTTTTGAAGGAGACACATTAGTTGACGAAAGAAAGAACGGCGACTGGTCAAGAGAAGTTCAAGTTTATAAGAAAGTTGGAGTTGGAGCAGTTATTACAAATAACATTTGCGTATACGTAAATACAGCTTTAGCATTCAAAGACTAATTAAAATAAGGGAGGAGTTATAAAGTATATTTATTTATACTCTTCCCATTTTTTCTATATAATTAAATAGAAAACAAGGAGAGAAAAGGAGATATAGATATGATAGAAGATAATAAAGTAATTAAGATAACAAACAGAGACAATGGTACAATAGGCTATTCTATTCCAGACCTTGGTAATTTATATCGTAAATTTGAACCAGGAGAAACAAAAGATGTTACTATGGATGAATTAAGAAAATTATCTTGGGTTCCTGGTGGAATGTATCTTTTAAAAAATTGTCTTATAATTAGAGATAACGAAGCTTTAAGGGAGATATTAACAGAAGTTGAACCAGAGTATTATTATACTGAAAAAGAAATTTTAGAATTATTAAAAACAGGTTCAATGGATAGTTTCTTAGATTGTTTAGATTTTGCTCCAGATGGAGTAATTCAATTAATAAAAGATTTAGCTGTAAAGACAGAATTAAATGATGTTGCAAAAAGAGAAGCAATATTAGCTAAAACTGGTTTTAATGTAACAAAAGCCATTGAAATTAATAAAGAATCTGCAGAAACAGACGCAGGAGAAGATTCAACAAAAGCAAGACGTGCAATAGTGCCTGCCGCAACAACAGAAGCTCCACAAAGACGCTCTAAATATAATGTTGTATCAATAAAAGAATAAAATAATGGGGGTGTAATATGAGTAATACAAATACTACACCTTTCTCTATTGTCTATGATAGTTTTTTATCAAAAGTAACAGATGATATGTATATGGAGTTAACTGAACTAGATACTTTTAGAATTCTACAAGAATTATTAATTTCAGCAATTCCTAAATTTGAGTTTCCTCGTAAGAGTTTAAATGATTATGAAGAAAGTTATATTGAGGATGAAGGAAAATATACAGGCGTGGAAAGTGATAATAAAGAAGTAACAGTCTTTTATCATGCAGGCGGACATTTTAATGTGAAATTAACACAAGAAGAAATTAATATTCTTTCTACTTATATGATAGTAGAATGGTTAGGACAACAATTAGCTAGTGTAGAAAATACTAGAATGAAATATAGTGGTTCTGATTTTAAATTCACTTCTCAAGCAAATCATATGCAAAAGATATTAACTATTAAAAAAGATTATGAAAGAGAAGGTTTCCATTTACAAAGATTATATAAAAGAAGAATTATAGATAAAAATGGAGCAGTTCGTTCTACTTTTGGAAAAATAACTACTTTATATAGTGGTTCAAGGGAGAGTGAGCTTGAATGGTAATTAAATATGATGCAGAAATAGATAATGAAGCTATAGAGTCTAATTTAAAAAGAGTTACCAATCAAATCTATAAATTACTTCCGAATAGAGAAGAAGGTATAGATTGGGAAACTCCATTAACAACTATTATGGAAGAATTATCTGGGATGGATAGATTGTTAATCGGCCAACATGAAATCTTATTCTGTTTATTAAGTAAATTAGAAGGGCTATTCGTTTTGATTAATGAAGAAGATTTTTTTCAATATAGAAGAACTATCTTTGAATGTTTAAGCTTAATGAGTAGTTTAAAAGAAGAATGTCTTCGTTAGATAATTTGAAGACTAGATTAACCTTTAGAGGCGGAAACGCCGAAGGCCGTATGCAAGAAGGTAAATTAAAAAGTCTTAAAAAAGCATTACTATATTCCTATCAAGCAGCAACTGCTGTTTTGAAAGATGGAAGAATGTTTAGATGCTTAATTAATCCAGATAAATTAAAAAATGATTATGATGATAAAATTATTTCAATCCCTTATGAAGATATTTGTTTGGGAAGAATAATAGAAACAATAGATGAAGAGACGGGCGAAATTGTTAAGATAGAAGAGCCTGCTCCAAGAGTAGGAAAGACATCTCAAGGAATTGAGCCAATAGGTTTAAAATGCGGAGATGTTTTTACATGGAAAGAAACTAATACAGATTGGATAGTTTATTTACAAAGATTAGAAGAAGATGCTTATTTTAGAGCAGAAATTCGTAGATGTGATTATGAAATAGAGATTAATGGAAATAGATACAAAGCCTTTATGAGAGGTCCAAACAAAGATACTATTTCATGGCATACAAAACAAGATATTTCTTGGAATGACATAGACTTTAATGTTCTATTATTTGTTGAAAAGAATGAAGAAACTTTAGATTTCTTTCATAGATTCGTAAAGTTTGATATAGATGGAAAACCTTGGGAAGTTCAAACCGTAGATGCTATTTCAACAGAAGGAATTTTGGAAGTTACTATTAAAGAGTACTACCAAAATACTATTCAAGAAAAAGCAGAAGAGGAAAAGAAAGAGTTAGAAGCTCAACAACCTGAGGTAGATAAAACATTGCCGCACATTGAAGGAGATGCTATTGTGTATCCTTATGATGAGAAAAAATATAAAATTAAAAATGCGGAGAATGGTTATTGGTTAGTGGATAATGAGAAAAAAGCAGTGATTGCTTCTCAAACTAGTACTGATGTTTATTTAATGATAGTAACAGGAAAAAGTGGAGAAGTTAATCTGATATACAGAAGAGATAGTGAAGAAGATATTATATTCAACATTATAATTGAATCTTTATAAGGATATAAAAGGAGTGGCAAGTTATGAAACGAGATTTAGTAATGACAAAAAAACTTCAATCATCATTCTTGTCTTTTGAAAAAGATGTTGAAACTATTTTAAGAAAACTTTTTATAGAAAGCAGACCTTACAGTGATGTATTGAAGAGATTGTTAGTAATAGGAACAAAAGATTGTTTAGATAATACAGAAAGCAAAGTTTATGAAGAAGTTTTAAAAACAATGACTTTATCAAAAATGCGTGAAGAAGGTTTTATTAAATTAGAACCAAAAATAAGAATGCCTGAACATGAAGAAATTAAAGCATATATTATTATTGCTTTTGATGACTTTGAAATGAATGATACGAATCCAGAATTTAGAGATTGTTTAGTTAATTTTCATATAGTTTGTCATACAGATTGTTGGGATTTAGGTAATTATAGAATTAGACCTTTAAAAATAGCTGGATATATAGATGGTATTTTAAATAACGCAAAACTTTCTGGAATTGGACAATTTCACTTTTTTGGATGTAACCAATTTTCATTAGATGAAAATTTATCTGGTTATACTCTTACTTATAGAGCAGTTCATGGTAGTGATGATAAAATACCATCTTCTGAAGAATAATTTATGTTACAAGATGAATTGTTATTACTTTCTGGAAATGATATCCCATTTCCAGAAGCTCAAATAGTTATCCATCAGCCAAAGATAAAAGAAATTGCTTACATGGGAGAAGAAAACTTTTATACAGCTTGTGAGTTTTTAAAGTTTTCTAAAGATAAATTAAGTGAACAGGACAGAATTCATTTAGAAAACTGTTCAAATTTTGAAGTAATAATGTCAATGATGAGAGAACAAAATGCAGTAGTTCAAAAACATAAAGTATGTGTAACTATGTTATTATCTTTACTTTTTCCAGAATATACAATTAGCTTAAAAGAAAATTGTATTGTATTAAAATTGAATGAAGTAGAATTTTTTATTAACAATAAAAATTTTGAAAATTTTAAAAAAATTTTAAATAAAATATTTTGTTTAAATAGAGGAGATAATTCTACAGATTATAATCCTAGCGGAGAAATGGCAAGAAAGATTGCAGACAAACTTAATCGCCGCCATCAAAAGTTAGCAGAAGAAAAGTCTGAAGGTTTTAAATCTATTTTAGGAAGATATGTTTCAATTTTAGCAGTAGGAGAAAAAAAAGATATGAATGAATTATTGCAATATACTGTTTATCAAATATTTGATGAATTTAAGCGTTTTGAGCTTAAAATACAATATGATACTTATTTTAAAGCAAGATTAGCAGGTGCTAAAGATTTAAAAGAAGTAGACGATTGGATGAAAGATATTCATTCATAATATGAAAAATAATAAATTAAAAAAATAAAAAAGGAGGAAATGTACTATGAAGTTCGGAGTACGTGAGATTTGTAACGTAGTTTTTAAAGCTAAAGCTGATACAAAAATTGGTAACGCTACATTCAAAAGAGGTCAACCTGTTCTTTACATAGACACAGCTAAAACTTCTACAATGGAAGGAGCTGCTACAACAGTATATGCTACTGGTGGTAGAGGAAACACAAGATTAATCGCTTGGGAAGGTGAAAAAACTTTAACTTTCACAGTTGAAGATGCTTTATTAAGCCCAATTGGATTTGCTATTTTATCAGGTGCTGGATTATTTGAAGGAGCAGAAGATGATAAAGTTCATGTTCATACAACATCTACAGCTTATATTGATGCTAATGGAGATATTGATTTAACAGATGCTTTAGGAGCAGAAGAAGCAATTGATGCAACAGCACCAGTATTCGTAGTAATTACTGAAGATGATGGTTCTTTAACAGGAACAATGGTAGATGGTTTAGAAGTAGCTACAGATGGAAAGAAAATTTCAGGAGCTAAAGACCATGCTGGAAAAACAGTATTTGTAGATTTCTATGTTACAAAAGCTGCAGCAACAGTTTCTGAATTACAAATTGATGCAGGAAACTTTGCTGGTTACTATTATGTTGAAGCTAATACATTATTCAGAAGACAATCTGATGGTGTAGATTTACCAGCTGAAATTACATTACCAAATGTAAAAATTCAATCAAACTTCACATTCTCAATGGCTTCTACAGGAGACCCTTCTACATTTACATTTACAATGGATGCTTTCCCAGGATATACAATGTTCGATAGAACAAAGAAAGTACTTTGTGTAATGCAAGTTGTTGAAGATGCTGTAGCTGGAAGTGAAATTGGAAAATCTGTAATGCCTCATGAAACAGGTTTTGATATTCCTGAAGCTGCAGAAGATTCTACAGAAGTAAGCGGAGAAGCAGCAGTAGCTGGAGAATAATAAAAACACTAAATTAATAAAAATTATGGGAGAGTATTAATACTCTCCCGTTTTTTTGTTATATGGAAATAAAAGGAGGTATAAGTTATGCATAAGAATCTAATTAAAAATGAAATTGTAGATGCATTAGGGCAAGAAACCTTTTACTATACAAAAGAGTATGGACAAAAAATAAGAGGACAAATAGAGCAGTGGCTTAAAAAGAAAAAACAATTAAATACTAGATTGCATAATTATTATAAAAAAGCTTTACAGTTAGAACATAGCTTAGGTAGAGTATCAAATAAAGGAACTAAAATAGATTTATCTTCTGGAAGTTTGCACAACTTGTATAGAGAATATGCGGAAGCTAATAGGCATATTAAAGATTTAAAAACTTTAGAAGATATAAAAAATTTTTATCAAGAAGGATATCGTTTAATTCATAAAATAAGAGAAGATATTACTGGACAAGATATTACTTATAGTATTTTATTTCAAGACAATGAAAAATTAATGGAAGCTCATTTAACTTTAGACCAGGTTTTATCTATGACTTCTTTAGTTTATTCTGATATAAAAACAGTAAAGCCGCAAACTGAACTGGTAAACGCCACTTCATTATCTATAAATAATAGTGCGGTTATGAAATATCTTAAAGAAAATATACAAAAGAATGAAAAAGACTTAGGTCAATTAATACAAGAAATAGAGAAACCCGCATTATGGGATTCTATTGTAAACATTAAAAGCAAGGCTAACTTTGGAGTTCTATATGAAGTTTATACTATTTTAAGAAGAGTTAGAGAATACTCTTCAATTAATTATATTGGAAAAAGACAGCGTAACTTGGCTAAGACTTTAATTAAAAACGCTAAAAAGAATAATATTCCTGGATGGCAAGCTGGAGATATAGGCACAGAACAATTAAAGTCAGTTTTTAATGGTGCGGCTAATCTAATGAGTGGTTCTGCAATGGAAAAAGTATTATCTGGAACGTTAAAAGCTTTTTCTCAAACTAATTCAGAAGAAATGAAAACAGCATTGAAGAAAATTTATACAACTCAGCAATCTGTGTTTGATAATAGACTAGATGAAAAAGCAGAAGAAGAAGCTATTGCCGCGATTGATAAATTTATAGATGGAATTAACCGAACTTAATTTGACATTCTAAAATTTTAATGTTATAATAAAAATATAAAATGAGATAAAAGGAGAGAGATAGATGGCAAAAGTTAGTTATTCAAATTTAAAATTAAAAGTAGATAGTTCAATTAAAAAAATAGAAAACACAGAAATTGAAGTATTACAATATCTACCTGTTGAAGATAAATATGATTTAATAAATATTGCATTACAAAAAAGTAGAACAGAAGGAAAATACAATCCTTTATTACTAGATACATTTTTTCATTTATTTATAGTTTATATGTATACAAATATTTCTTTTACAGATAAACAAAAAGAAAATGAATATAAAATTTATGATACTTTAAAAAGTAATGGATTATTAGATACTATTTTAACTTATATTCCTGATGAAGAATATAATGAATTATATTCATTTTTAATTGAAGATTTAGAAAAAAGAGAAAAATATGATTTAAGTATTTCTGGATTAATTAGTACTATTGTTAATGACTTACCTGCGCAAGCGGAAGCCGCAATGAAGATTGTTGAAAATTTTGATAAAGAAAAATTTAGTAATGTAATTGATTTCGCAAAAGCTGCTAATAATGGTCAACTTAATTAAAAGGTCAGAAATGAATAATAATATAGCCCTTTCTATTAAATAATAATAGAAAGGGTTTTTATTATATGGATAAAAAAGGAGGATAAAAAATGGCAAATAAAAAGATAACTATTGGCTTAGATTTTGATGTTAATTTAACTGAATTAAATAAGTTAAAAGCTGAATTAAATACAATAATAGCAACCAGTAAAAATCCTGGAAAATCTATACAATTAACAGAAGAGTTAAAACAGGCGGGGGCGGCAGCAGAACAATTAGAACATATTTTAAATGATGCTTGGAATCCAAAACTAGGACAATTAGACTTATCTAAATTTAATAAATCAGTAAAAGAGTCTTATGGAAATTTATCTAATTTAAAGAAAATATTTGAATCCGAACAACAGTTAGGAGTTCATGCTTTTAATAATTTATCTAAAGCTATTTTGAATACAAATACTCAAATGAAAAAAACTAATAAATTATTAGATAGTATGGCAACTTCAATGGCAAATACTGTTAAATGGGGAATCACATCTTCTATATTTAATAATATTACAGGTTCAATTCAAAAAGCTTGGGATTATAGTTTAAAATTAGATAGTTCTTTAAATGATATTAGAATTGTAACAGGAAAATCTGCAGATGAAATGGAAAGATTTGCTAAGGTTGCAAATGCATCTGCAAAAGATTTAAGAGCAAGTACTTTAGATTATACTCAAGCTGCATTAATTTATTATCAACAAGGTCTTGGAGAAGAAGACGTACGAGCAAGAGCTAATACAACTTTAAAAGTTGCTAATGTTACAGGTCAATCTGGTCAAGCTGTATCAGAACAATTAACGGCCGTATGGAATGGTTATAAAGTAGCTGCAGAAGAATCTGAGTTATATATAGATAAATTATCTGCCGTTGCTGCAACAACAGCTGCAGACCTTGAAGAATTGTCAACAGGTATGAGTAAAGTAGCGTCTGCCGCGAATGCAATGGGTGTAGATGTTGACCAATTAAATGCACAACTAGCAACTATTATATCTGTAACTAGAGCTGCGCCAGAATCTGTTGGTACTGCATTAAAAACAATTTATGCTCGTATGGGAGATATTGAAGCAGGTATTTCAGAAGATGGAGCAACTTTAGGTGATTATACTGAAAAAATGGCTCAAATGGGCGTTAATGTTCTTAATGCAAAAGGCGAACTGCGTGATATGGGTGAAGTCATTGAAGAAGTTGGTAATAATTGGAATAACTTCACTAGAGAGCAGCAAATCGCATTAGCGCAAACAATGGCAGGAACTAGACAATATAATAATTTAATTGCATTGTTTGACAGTTGGGAAATGTATGAAGATGCATTAAGCTCATCTAAAAATTCAGCGGGAGAATTACAAAAACAACAAGATATTTATATGGAATCTACTGAAGCATATCTTCAAAGGTTAGCAACAGAAGCAGAAGAAACCTATGATATTTTATTTGATGATAGTGCAATAAAAACAATGACTTCATCATTAACAGGATTGTTAAGTGTGTTTAATAGTTTATTATCTGGTGTTGGAGGAGGCTTAAATGCCTTTGCTTTTTTAGGGACTGGTGCAACTAATATTTTTAGTTCTCAAATAGGACAATCTATAGCACAATTTAAATATAATAGAAAAGTAAACGAATTACAAAAAACAGATGTTGCAAGTAAACAAGAATGGGTGCAAATTTTAGGAGAAGATGCTTACTCAGAAGAAGTACAAGAGCAAGCTAAGGCTTATGAAGAAATTTTAAAAAGTTTTGCAAAATTAAGTAAAGAAGAACAAGAGTATGTAAAAAATATTATAAAAGCTAATGTAGAATTAAAGCAACAGCAACAATTATTAGCTAAAGTTAATGAAATTGCTGATAAATATAATATTCCAACCGCAGAATTTACTTCAAAAAAAGATTTAACTGCTTTTGAAATAGAAGAGAATACAACTCCTGTAAAAAAAATAGAAAATCAACAAGATATAGCAACTAAATTAGCTACAGTTTTTGAAGAGGTGCAAACGGGAACTGCAGTAAAAAATAATCCTGCATTAGAATCTTACTTTTGGAGTCTTGAAGCTTTAGAATCAAACAAAAAAACTAAAGAGTATTTAGAAAAAAATAAACACACAAAAGGAAAATATAAAGAAGAATATAATCTTATAGCAAGTATTTATCAAGAAAATATTAGTGATTTTACAGGGCGAGAAAGGCAATGGGATAAAGTATTTGATGATTTTGTAAAGAATCAAAATATAGATATGAATAAAGCTTCTGAAAAGACAAAACAAATTTTTCAAGAATTAAAAGAAAGCTTAATAAAATACTCTGATTCTTTTGGTTATGAAGGAGTAAGCATTGCAATAGATAATGCTATTGCAAAATTAAAACAAGATGCCGTATTGATTGAACAAGATAAAAAAGACTTAATTGCCTCAGCAGTACAATTAAAAAATACTCCTAATGAAACTTTTGAACAATATGAAGAAAATATTATTGCCGCAGAAGCAGCAAATACGGATGCTTTAAAAGCTTTAGCGGATAAAGTTATTGATGAAGAAGAGTTAACAAATCAGATTAAAGGATTTTCAACATTAAGTAATACTTTAATTGGAGTAGGGGGTATTATAAAATCTGTCGCAGATGATACATTTTCATTAGGTCAAGCTTTTACTGTTTTAACAGCAATATTACCTCCGCTAATTATGAATGGTAAACATATTGGAGAAGCTTTTGAAGTGACTGGACAACAATTATCAATTTTATTTGGCGGATGGCTAGATAAGCTTTCTAAAAAAGAAAATGTAAAAATAATGGAACCTCTATCTACAGGTGTTAAAGATGTTACAAAAGCTTTGGCAGGAACAGAGATTGCGGTAGGAAGTTTAACAATTACATTAGGAACCTTAGTTACAATAATTGGGGCAACAGTAGCAGCAGTAGGCATTTTAGGTTATGCATGGTATAAATCAGAAATGGCAACAAAAGAGGCCGCTGAAGCAGCAAAAAAACAAGTCCAAAATTTAAAAATAAATTTTGAAGAATTAAATCAAGAAGCAGAAGACTTAAAAGAGAATGTTTCTGAGTATAATAGTGCGGTAGAAAGTTTAGAAAAATTAGATAAAACTACTCAAAATTATAAAGATACTTTAAAAGAAACCAATGATAAAGCTAGAATATTAATTGAAACATTAGATTTATTTGATAAATATACAATTGACGAAAAAACAGGCTTAATTACCATTGACCCAGAAGCATTAGCAGAAGAAGAAGCAAAGGCAGAAAGAAAAAGAAATAATGCTCAAACTAGTTTATATTATGGTCAATTAGTAGCTAATGAAACTCAAGGAGCATTAGCTTTTGAAAACCTTGTAAAAGCTTTACCAACGGAATATGGCTATGTTTTAAGACAAGACCCAAAAACAGGAAGAGAAATTTATAATCGAAAAGTAGGAGTATTTGATAATAAAGAACAAGAATTTTCAAAAATCATAGAAGCTCTGCTTCAAAAGCGAGATAGTGGGGTTGAAGGAGCTCAAGAGTTTGAAGATATTTTAGCATCGGATACAGAATTTGAAAATTTTCTAACTGAATTTTATCAATTTGATGAAGAATTAATTCATGCGGTACCTACTTTAAAAAATTACCGAGAAGAATTTCAAACATATGTAAAACAACTAGAAAATGCTTCAGAAAATGAATATTATGTTGAACAAATTAATTTACAAGCTATTGAAGATACATATGGAAAAGAACTGGAAAAACTTGCGACAGATAAAGATGGAAAAGTAGATAATGCATTATATGAAATATTAAAAAATACTGTAAATGCAAGTGCTTCGCAGCAACAGATTCAGAGAGATAGACTTGTAGATATAGAAGCTGGAGCTTTTTCAGACCCTACTAAATGGGATGATAGATGGTCTTGGAAATATGGATTAGGACATAACGCAGTAGAAAGACAATTTTCAGATTTATTATCAGAATATTATAATACTAGTGCAACTGAATTATTTGGACAAGAAATACAAAGTAAAGAAGATTTAGCTAAGATTTATGCTACTCAAATTAAAGGTGTTCAAAATGTAGATTCTTTAACTTGGGAAGGTAATAAATTAAAAGATGGAGACCAAATAATTGCTGATGTTAGTTCACGAGAAGGACAAGCTGAAGCATGGTCTGCTCTATGGAATTTAGCTGTTGCACAAATAGTTTCAGAAGCTAGCCAAAATGATTATAAAAAAAATACAGAAGAATTTATAAATTCATTGAGTGCAATTACAGAAAATGCTGGTCCAGAAGGAAATCAATATGGAGTTGATTTTAGACAAGGTTTATTAAAAGCTCTTTCGGACCCAGAAAATAAATTTGATTTTTCTTATTTATTTGATGAATTATCTCCAGATGAAATAGAGGAAATTAAAAATAAAACTCCTGAAGAAATTTTAGCAATGTTAGGTCTTACAAAAGAAGAAGCAGAAAATGCAGGTATCATTATAGGGACAAGTTTTTATGAAGGATTTAATGGACAAGATATTCAATTATTTTTAGATAGGATAAAAGAAAAAATTGAAGGTATAACTGGAATTTTAAATTCTTTAGAAGAAGGGAAAGTCCTTACTGAAGAACAAACTGTTTTATTGTCTGGATTAGAAAATGAATATAAAGAACTTTCTTTTATAAGAGATAAAAATTCAAAAGAGTATATAGAATTATTAAAAGATGTAAATAATGAATTAGAAGAACAAAAAGTTAAATATGAGCAAATGCAAGTTGCAGAATTAATAAAAACTGTTGACATAAAGGGAGACCCAGAAGAACTTCAAGAGACATTAGAAGAAATTTCTGATGAAGAGTATGAAGTATTAGTAGCTATTAAAGCAGATGTACAATCAGATTTTGATAATCTTGCTAATAAAATGGATAATATCAAAGACATGGCATCTAAAATTGGAGATAATTTTATTGCTTCTGCCGAAGATTTGGAAGAAATTAATAATGTATTTCCAGGCATTTTAACAAATATGACTCTTTTAGAAGATGGTAGTGTACAACTTTCAGAAGAATCCGTGCAAAATGCTATAAAAGCTGCTCAAAAGGAAATGGCAATAGATACAGAACAAACTGTTCAAGAGTTAGAAAATCAAAGAACTATTTTAATAAGTAAACAACAAGCAGCACAAGATTTAGCAGATATTGCTGGAAAATTAGCAGAGAATAATGAAGATGTTTCTAAATTTGAAGGAGATATTAATCATGCTTTAAATCAATTAAAGCAAGATAATGCAGATGAAACTTCTAGCTATGAAGAAGAAACTCAAAAAGATGTAGTAGATGCTTCTGTTGAAAACTCTAATGCTATGGCAAGTAATTTTTCAGGAGCCTATAAGAAGATGGCAGAAGATTCTAAAGCATGGGCAGATGCCGCGAAGAAAAATATGTTAGTAGCGAGACTAGGCATAGGAAAAACAACAGCAGGCAATTTTTCAGAAAATTACCTAGCAGATAACTATGGTGTTATTATTGATAATGCTGAAAAAGGTCCTTTAGAAGATGGTACAAAATTAGAGGAAATAACTGATTGGGAATCTGTCCAAAAACATTATCAAGATTTAGCAAATAGTTATGGAGAAGCTATTAATAATATTACTGGAAAAATTGCAGAAGTCAGAGCCAGACAAAATGCTTTTAATACTATTACATCTAATATAGGTTTAGGATTAGGCGAAGATGGAAAAGCATCGGAAAAAGAAATATTAGAAATTCTTGAATTATTAAAAGATGAAGCTGATATTTATCATGATATTAATATTGAAATCCAAAAAGTTGAAACAAGTTTAAAACGATTAGAAGAGCAACAAGAAAAAACGTATGGAGCTGAATTGATTAATAATTTAAATCAACAATTAGAATTATTAAATAAACAAACTGAAAACTATCGTGAGAAAATCAAAATTGCATCAATAGAAGCGGCAACTTTAAGAAGTTCTTTGGATGAAGATGGAGTTATTTTCAATTCTGATGGAACTATTGCTAATTATGAAAAAGCATTTTCAGAACAAAAGAAAATTGTAGATGATTTAAGAATTCAATATAACCAATTAGCAACAAAAGAAGAACAAGAAGCTTTTCAAGAGCGTTTAGATAATGCTCAAGAAGCTTTTGAAGATTTTAAGAAAACTATTGAAAATTATGATAAAATTATCTTTGAAACAGTTCCAGAACTTGAAGATAATATTCAAGAAGCTTTAAACAAAATCATTGAAAACAATATTCAAAAATTTAATATGGAAATTGAACTTCGCATTGAAACTTCTGAAGCAGAGCGCGATTGGAATGAATTCAAAAAAGAAGTTATTGATAATATTGATGAGGACGGCATTTTAGGAAATGCAAAAGCTTCTTTACAAGATTTTCATTCTTATTATAAAGATGGTTTTGAAGGAGTTATTCAAGTTAATACTGACCATGTAAATGATATCTTATTTGAATTAAGAGAAATGGATAGAGGTATATCTTCAGAATACTATGGAGATAATAGACAAAAAGCATTAGAAGATTTAAAA
>JAEIGA010001489.1_pt1 | contig 36576 bp, 49 predicted proteins | sample 9270691 | NCBI WGS metagenome assembly JAEIGA01 (sample SAMN17057246, study PRJNA624740) | gut metagenome | biome: biome; isolation source: fecal sample | host: Bos grunniens | place: China: Xizang | collected 2019
AATCTTTATTAATATTTGTTGGTTTAACTAGAATTAAAAATATATTATTTAATTTTCCTAACCTTTCATCTATATCTTGCATATAAAAGTTATAATAATGTCTATCAATAACACCATACACATATTCTGTAAAATGGAATCTATCAAAAATTACATTATCTAAACATCCTTGTTCAATAAGATTTACAAAGGTATTATCTTTTTCTGCATTTATTAACATATCATCATATGTCTTAGCATATCTTGAATCATCTTTACCAACTGGATAATTCAAAGCTTCTGATAACATATTACATAAAGTTGTTTTACCAACCCTATCTATTCCATCTACAATTATTATCATACAAATAACACTTCTTTCTTATCTTCTTTTATCTTTGCTAAATGTTGTAACATATCATAATATCTCTGTCCACATTCTTCACACTCTTTTGCACAAGATATTGGATAATGTAGTTTTAATCTGTTAATAAATACCTTTCTTAAACCTTCTTTATCCTTACCAACAATATTTCCATAAGAATATTGCACCTGACTACCATATTCTCCATTATCTTCAAATAGTCTACAACAAGGATAAACATCTCCATTAGCATTTATTACACAGCTAATATTTGGTATATAACATTTACAATCAACTGAATGTTTATTACCAGAAATCTTTTGTTCATACATATCTAACAATAAGCTTTTAGCATTTGAAATCTGACCATTAACCTTTTCATCTTCACATATAGCTACAAGCTGCTCATAAAACTCTTTCAACTTTTCTTCATCCATATATAAATCTTCAAATGTATGAACCAGATAAAAGTTTATCATACAACCATTAAGCTTTGCATAATTATACAAATCGCAAACCTCATTATAATTCATAGCACTTATTGTTGAACTTAAACGAATTGGTATTAAACCATTCTCTTTTCTTTTTGCTGAAATTAATTTTATGTTTTTATCAACAAGATTAAAAGCATCTACACCTCTTATGTATTTATAATGTTCTTTATCAATACTATCTAAAGATAAATGTACTCTATACAAATCATCTGATATTACTTTTAAAACCTCATCTTTTGTTGTTATACATGTAGTAATCATACTACATTTAATATCTTTAGATTTACAAAAATCTACTACTTCTTTTAACTTTGGATAAAGAACTGGGTCACCTCCACTTAGGACTACTGTTTTAAGGCCATAATCATCAGCTAAAACAGATATTACATTTTTAATTGTATCTATATCTAACATATCATTTGGCCATGTATATTTTCTACAAGACCTGCATCTACTTGTGCACTTATTTAACATATTCAACTGAATACTCATAATATTATTTTGTTTTATTTCACTTTCATAACCAATTAGTTTATCCATTTTACAACCATCCTTATATCTTTTTTAATATCATTGTTCCACAATAATCACATAACTCAAAATATGCTTTTATATCGTTTTCCTTTATATACTTATCTATAACATCTTTTACGCCTTTATAGTTTATGTTACCATAATCATGTATAACAACATATCCACCTTTAACTACCCTTGGCCAAAAGAAACTTATAGCAGATAATGTTGGAGCAGATAAATCAAAATCTATTGAAACAAAACAAAATCGTTTTTCTTCATCGCCTGATTCTAATGTTCCTGGAAACCAACCTTTTCTTGTAATTAAATTTTCTTGTTTAAAACCTGTAGAAACAACCTTACTAATTACAGCTATCATTGATGTATTACTAAAATCTTCTACCTCACCAGTTATATGTTTTTTATTCTGGTCTATTTTTACATCTACTTCTTTAAATCCTTCAAATGTATCAAAAAGATATAAACATTTATTTGTATCTAGCATTTTATCTGCTATTAACTCTGTTAGTCTACCTCTATATACACCTAACTCAGCTACATCTCCATCTAAATTTAAAGAATCTGATAATAACTTATCTACCTGCGAAAATCTTACAAAATCAGCAGAATTAAAAATCTTTTCAGATTGTTTATTTCCACTTTCATTTACATACCATAATTTCTTTAAAATGGTAGGCATTATTTTTGTTCTTATTTTTCTTTTTAACATTTAACACCTCTAATATTGTAGGTGGGGAGTCTTTTGACTCCCCTACCATTTTAATCACAAGACTTGTCATTCCAATGTTCTACTCTATCTTTGACTATATTCTGCTTATCCATAATAGCCAGTTCTAATTCACCAGCATTAATATCTGAATACATACAAATATTCATAAGAACAATGAAACAATCAGCCAATTCATCTACCTTAGCTGCCTTATCATACTTTTCATTTCTAAAGTTCTTCCATCTTTTATCAGCATCTAATACCTCACCAATCTCTGATATTAAATGTTGAACATGATATGATGATAAAGTAGGACTATCAATTGGTAGACCTGTCATAGCAATCTCATCTGAAAGCTCAGGACTTACAAATCCAGCATACATACCTTCTTTATGCATTTCTCTTTGTATCTCACCCTGTCTTTCAAAAAGTTCTACTAAACTTTTACTCATCATCTTCCTCCCAATCATCTTCTTCGTCGTCATCATCACCCCAATCATCCTCAGCTTTATCAGCCTCTCTTAGAATGTTGATGTAATACTTAGCAGATTTCTTTGGTGCAGCATCAAGCTTACGTTTCTTACAGAGATTGAACAACTCCTTAGGACTCATATCTTCATACTCATCCTCGTCCTCATCTTCATCATCAAAGTCCTCATCTGAGTAATCATCTTCGTCCTCGTCCTCATCTTCATCATAAGACTTCTTTGTCTTAGTCTTACCACCAGACTTCTTTGGACCTCTCTTTTTCTTTGGAGCTTCATCTTCATCGTCCTCGTCACCAGTATCTTCTGCAGGCCATGCTTTATCAATCATCTTTAATAATGCCTGCTCTGAGAATGGTTTAGCTTTTCCATTTCTGAACTTAGCCTTATCCATTGGTACAACTGAGAAACTCTTATTCTGCTGTTTACCTGATACAGAAATAACGTAATCTCTATCTGTTAAAGTACCATAGGTCTCATATAAAGCTACTAAAGCTGGTAATGGTGAACAGTTATTTACTGGGAACATGAATACCTGAACCTCATTTGTTTCATAATTCCAAACTGACCACGCATACTGACTTCTTGTTCTTAAGCTATCATCCTCGCAATAAGGACAATTCTTTCCAAAGTGTTCTTGACAAGGTACGTTAATACCCTGCTCATAACTATCATGCCAGACAATTTCCTGACCTTCATCCATGTCCTGCAGAAATCTAATTCTCTGCTTCTGACCTTCTCTGAAGTAAATAAACTTTCCTTTGCTCTGACCTGATTTCTTTGCGTCTTTCTTAATGTTATCTAACAAACCCATTTTATTTTGTTCCTTTCTCTTGAATTGATTTTAGTTTTTTCATTGTTCTCCTATAACACTTTTCTAACTGAATTTGATTCATTTCTCCTGGGTCTTTTATTCCTTTTAAATAGCTAAACCTTACCACTTTAAATCCAGTAGTTTTTAAAAAGGCTGAACCTTTTTTACCTGCTTTATCATTGTCTAATGCACTTATTATATATTTGACTCCTGAGTCTTTTAATTTCTTTTGCTGTTCATCAGACATCTTCCAACCAAGAATAGCTACTACATTATCTGATTCTATATCTGCCTCAATAAATCTTAATCTATCCATGAAGCCTTCAACTACAAATACATAGTCTTTTGAACCATAATCTCCACATAATGTATTAGACCTACTAAATCCTTTATTGTAAAGATACTTCCTAAACTTCTCTACTTCTTTATCAGTAGTTCTACATACCCACCCTTTAAATTTACCATTATCTAATAATGGAAATATAATCTGGTATTGTTTATTATATGTTACCTTGGCTTTAACCTTATTCAAAGTTCTTTCAGAATAACCTCTCTTTTTCATATATGAACGAGAATGATTTATTTCCTCAATCTCACTAGGAGCTCGCCAGTCGACCTTAGATAAACAATGATAATAATCATAGGCTTGAGTATAAAGTTCCTTTTTGGGGATATGTTTGATTTTCTTCATAGCTCTTGAAATCTTAATATCACTACACTTTTTAGATTTTAAAATCTTATTGAATTTAATTGCAGATTGTAAATCATTTGTATTATGATATTTCTTTTCCATTTCTGAAACGAACTTTCTAGCATCTCCCGATTTCCCACAACCAAAACAGAACCATCTACCTTCTGATAAATCTATTATAACTGACGGATTCACATCATCGTGAAAAGGACAAACAATCTTTTGAACAGCTCTATCTACTGATGGTATTAAATTATAATACCACAATACCTTAGCTAATTCTTTTCCATTATTCATAGCCTTTTCTACTTTTCTGTTAATTTGTAATACTGAGTTTTAACAGTTGCATTTGAGCAATCAACTATTTTCTCAGGCTTTACCTCTCCTAATTCAACTAACTTTTCTAAAGCTGCTTCATCTACGTCCTCTGAAACATCTACATATTTAAGGAATTCTTTCCATTCAACTCCTGACTCTTTTAACAGATTTAATAATCCCGGCCAGTTATTTACTTTATAATGTTTTCTAATAACAGATTTCTGCTGTTTCTTAGTTAACACCTTTTTTAATTTATTTGTATCAAATGTAACCTGTACCTGAGATATTTTCTGACAGATAACTCTTTTAATACCTCTAACCTCTTCTCTTAAGTCAATGGTTATTTTATTATCTTCATCAGCTAATAAATCAAAGTATTTATCCATCTCATGTTTGAAATCTAATTTTTCCTCATTGAAACTACGTTGTGTAGCATCAAAGGTTCTTTTAGACTCCCAATAGAATTTAATTCTATCTTGGATGTAATTGACTAATTTATCTTTGTTTTTCTTGGCCATGGCTTATTCTCCTATCTGTTCAGTTTCTTCACCTCTTAACAATTTGAATATTCCCTTTGGCCATCTCTTATTTGTTCTTACCCAGAGGACATCATCAAACGAAACCTTATACTTAGCTCCATATTTGGTTTCTAACAAGAATCTCCTCTTAGATGTAGAACGTTTAATAATCATAGCTGATTTTACTTTACCAGTATCACATCTAAATGCTACCAATGTGCCTACCTGAGCATCATCTACATACTTCTGTTTCTTAATAGCTTTTTCTTCATCAGTAAGCTTCTTCTTTTCTAATTTCTTTGCCTCAGATACAACTTTAGATTCCTTAACTTCCGGTTTAGTTTGTTCAACCTTTTCGTTAGGAATCTCATCATCTTTCTCAGTATTAAGTTTTTCATCTTCTCCATTTTCCTGCTTTACTAAAATATCAGCAATCAATTCATCTTTGGTTCTAGCTTTTGTACTAGTAAATCTTGGAATACCAAGACTCTTAGCAATCTCCTGAACCTCATTCTTTTTCTTTTCAAGTAGCTCTGACTCTGTGAACATCTCTGTGTTCTCCTTTCTTTTTGTTTACTAACAATTATTGTTTCTTAACAACTGATATATTATTTTACTAACCTATCAATCTATAATTCATTATATCATAAAACGAAAAATAAATCAATAGGATAGTAAATATTTATTTATGTTGTTGAATGGTCATTGACCATATATATAATATAATCTTTAAAAATTAGTCTGTCAAGACCAAGTAAATAAATTTTTATTTCGTACGTATACGTATATAATATAAGAACGAATTCGTAAAAAGGACACCACAACTATCATAGATTCATCTTAAACTCGTTTTTTTAACATCTATTATACAGCTTTAATACACATTAATACTGATGTATTGGTTGGACGAGAAGTGAGATAATTAGGTTGACGTAAATCAGTAGAAGATGAATATGTATATTTTCTTCTATAATTATTACCCTCGATAACAGAATCAGGATTTACACCGGAAACTGCCTCTACTTCTGCCACTGCAAAACTACGTTCACTTCCAAAAGGTGTAACTCCAACATGCTGAGTAGCATCTTGATGTACACCAACATTAGCACCATTACCTTGATTAGTATGTCCATTAGTACCTGTTCCTCTTAAAAACTCACCTCTTAAATCTGGAACTTTAAAATGGTCACTATCTGAACCTACAAAAGGTGTATTAGTTGTTAAACCCTTTAACTGAGCAGCTAATATTGGATAATCAGCATCTGCATATTCAGCACCATTACAAATGAGATAACCACTTGGGGCTGTCTCACCAAAGAAATGGATAATTGTACCAACTGGATTACCGTCTGTACCGATACCATTATCACCCTTTGGACCTCTTTCGCCTTGAATACCTTGGATACCCTGAGGACCCTGTTCACCTTGAGCACCCTGAGGACCTTGCTCACCTTGGTCTCCTTTTTCACCTTTAGGACCTTGTGGTCCAGGGTCACCTTTATCTCCTTTAATTGCACCTGCACCTTCAATAGTTTCTTCTGTATATTTACGAGAAGCTGAATAACCTACAACATCAAAACCTGCCATTATTCATTCACCTCCTAAATCCAATTCTCTGTACTTTTATCATAGAACTTAACATCTTTTGTATCAATCTCAAAGAACTTAGCTCCATTAGGAATCTCTAATCCCTGATAAGTTACAGTTGGTTTTTCATCAGTACTTAAACCATACAAAATTGAATTAACTGAACTTGTAATCTCACCTTCTAAACTAATCATAATAAACCCTCCTTAATTTCTTTTTGACAAATAACCATGTAGATTTTCTTTTGCTTTCTGAAGCTCTGGTGAAATATGTTTATTCTCTGTTAAACAATATTGAATTTCCCATTCTATTAAAGCTAAGATTGCATTTAATAATACTTCATTAGTTTCATTCTGCTCTCTGAATTTATCATTACCTTGCTTTAAACTATCTTCAATTTCTTCCACCTTTAATTCAACCTTGGTAATTCTTTCTTCAAGATTATTATGTGGTTTAGATACAAACCCTTTGAATACATATAACATAACACAAACATTACAAAATATTAAAAAGGCTTGCATAAAATCTACAATTGGTTTTATATATTCCATATAACTACCTCCTTTAATACTATAATAGGGACCAATAAATGGTCCCTTTATTTATTATGTATATGATTCAAGACGTTTGATAAACTTTTTTATTTCTTTCTTTTCTTTATCAGAATAACTAGTATCTCTGAGGTGGATATTCGTCATTCTCCCAATCATATACTTCACGGGGCATACGGCCAGATTGGCCACCTCCCATCATTTCTCTATCTCGCATCTCTCTTTCACTATAGGCATCATTCATTGAACGACCATCATTATAGGAACCCCTTCCTCGGCCTCCTCTGTTTCCACCACGGCCACCTCTTGCCATTGACTGACCATCCATAGAATAATCATAAATAGGGCCTCTTCTCATAGACTGGCCTTCACCAAACATACCATCCTCTTCTGCCTTATTCATAGCAGCTGTGGTAGTTAGATAATATATAATCTCTGCATAATGATGAGCAGCATCTACTTCCTGAGGAGTCTGATTCTGCTTATTTAAAATATCATTCATATTTCTGCAGGCTTTTTCGATTTCATCTTTGTAATCTTTACCCAATTTTATTACCTCCTTTCTAAGCTACCTTACCATCAATAGTTAAGTTACCATTCTCTACTAAGATACTTGGAGCTGGTGTAGCTGTTGGGTCATCAACAATACCCGAGACATAATCAACAGACATTGTAAAGCAACCACAACATTTAGGTACCTTAATAACTGTAGTAGCTGTAACGTTACCATATTCATCAACTGCAGCTGGAGTAAATATAGACCTACTTCCTACATCTGTTTCTCCATTAATCATAATGGCTACTGCAATTGGACCTGCAGTTCCACCTTCTGGAATAGCAATATTACCATTAAATGTAATCTGATATTCATTTCCTCTTGACTGATTATTATTGTTATTACCAGACAAGATAAATATACCAGAACCATCATCATGGTAAATCTTATTACATCCACATCCACAGTTACACTGAGAATTTGAAGCATTAAATAAAATTGGATTGTTCATAAGAACATTCTGACTATTAGCTGTATAATTCTTCATATTATGCCTCCTTTCTTAGAAGGAGCCATTGCAACCACAACCATTCTGGTTACATGTGAAGATTGGTGTTCTACCATATACAGGAGTTGTTGGAACTGGACAGTTGCTCAAACGATTATACAATTGGTCTACCTCATTAGCAAATCCCTGCGAAATAAGATTATTCTGAGCTGCCTGTGATGCAGCTAAATCTTTCATAGCTACCTGCTGACGAAGCTGTGCAATCTCATCATTCTTAGCATCAATCTTATCCTGGCAAAGCTGGTCTTTAATAGACTGGATACCACCATTAATAGTGTTAAGGGCTGTTGTAAGAGCATCTGTAACTGCTGCTCTATCTGCACATGCTTCTGTGGCAACTGTATACTTAAGGTCTGCAATACCTGCACGATTCTCACAACAACAATTCTGTAAACTATTATTAATATCATTTAGATTTCCCTGAAGTGCTAATGCATCACCAAATCTCTGGTTCATACCAGCAATCTGTGCATTATAAGTAGCCTGCATCTGGTCCATAGCTCTACCACAAGCAGATACTTCTGCTGCAGACTGACCAGCCTGAATAGCTGATAACTGACCAGATAGTGCTGCTGTATCAAAACCAGCTCTTACCTGAGAATCTGTGTTCTGAGATGTGAAATATGGCCAAATGGAACCGGCTCCATTATTACCTCCACCGAAACCACCATTGTTATTACCCCAACCATTCATAGCTAAGAGTAAGAGGATAATCCACCATCCATCACCAATACCATCATTGTTACCATTACCTCCATTACCATATAAAGGTTGTACTGGCATTACAGTTCCATTTCCATCTACTAGCATAAAATGCTCCTTTCTACCGCTAATTAATGCGGTTAGCAATACTTCCTTATGAAGTATCGGTTAATAAGTTATCTATACTAAACTGATTTAACAGTTAGTATCATAGATTAATATTAAACATTTTAGCAGAATTTAAAATCTGTTGCTGTTGTTGTTGTGACATCTGTCCATTTGATATTAAATATCCTAAATAACCATTTGGATTATTTATATATTCATCTGGTATCTGAATACCTGTAATTGATTCTACCATCTGTTGAGGAGTATTGACATTTTCTGGTATATTATATTTTCTTGTAGCTAAGAACTTAGCGGGATTGGCCTTTAGTTGACCTAACTGGTTTTGTATCTGTCTTTGAAATATGCTGCTCATTATTATTCACCTCTGGTTGATTGTTTTGATTATTAGCCAATAAAGTTGCTATTGACTGCATTATATCATTTTTAAATCCTACCATATCATCTCTTGTAACAAAATTAGTTGGGTCTGGTACAGGTTGAGGAATAACCTCATTATACTCATACTCAAAGAATGATATTTGACCTGTAAATTCATCACAACTCTTTACATAAAACAAAGGATTATTATACTCAAATAAATAAGATGTATAACCCTTTGGAACATTAAACATCATAGCCTCATCTTTATTATTGACATTAGCTATAATTAATCTTTGTGTACTTCTATACTGTTGGTTTTGACCAACCTGATTATTGTGACTTATCATTATCACTTACCTCTTTCTTGTAATAATATAACGGTAATTCTTGACCACTATCCCATGTATCATAATAGTTACCATCTTGAATAGCTATTACATGAGAACCTGTACCTAAAAGATATTTACCAATTGGATGAGCATTAGCAAAACTCTCAACTGTAATACATTCAGGACAAGTATTAGGAACTAGATATTGTTCTAATCCTTTTCGTTTTAAGTATTGGTCCCAAATATAGTTTTTATTTGGCATATCTTTATTTATAAAACCTTCAACACATAAATCTATAAAAACATCATCCCAATCCATATCTAAGAATGTAGATATAGCTCTTATAGCACAATCTATTGTATCATTCTTAAAAGGATTTTCGTTATATCTTATAAATGCCATACTTAACTCCTTTAAAAAATCTCTGGCTGAGAGTTGGCATATTCTCATTTAACTCAACTGCCTAGGAAAGCACCAGAGATTATCAACCAATAACTTTTGTTGGTCAGCGATTATGTCCATTTCATAACCGGTTTAATTTCCTTAGTTCCGTATTATGAAATGATTAGGAGGTGGCCTACTCCTTTTATTATGCTTATGTCTCACCTTAGTTTGCCTCTCAATCTATGTATTTATTATATCATACATTATTCTACCTGTCAATACTTAAATTAAAGTTATTTTATCAATTTATACCTATTATTTTATAAGGTATTAATGAATTATTATTGGCACTTCCTTGTCCCGAACTGACACCTCTTGTAATACCAGCTGAAATCCATATACTTGTATCAGATACATACTGAAATTGTCTATATATCTCTGCATCATTTGATACTCTAGCAACTACGAATTCAGGATAACTTCCGCTTGATGCACCTCTTCTGTGATTACAATAATCTTTGAAGAAATTATATGGCACAATAGATAAACATTCCATAGTGTTATTAACATATAAATAACAAAGAGCTTTTATATACTTGTAATTAGACATATCTGATACAGTTATTGTTCCACCCGAATAAGCTGAACTAGGACTACTATTTTCCCATAAAGTAGTTTCACTCCCACCACTCTTAGGTACTCTCAAATAACTATTACTAAATACATATCCACCTCTACCTGTAGTATAAGTATCATAGCTTGTTCCACTACTTTGTAATGACAACGTGGTATTATCAGGAATCATAGGTATTGATATATCTGCTTGACTTAATCCTGTATATCCACTATCTGGTGTAACTGTTCCTAATTTTGTTGTAGTAGCACTCCAACTTGAAGGGCTAGGTGGTGTCATAGTAGTGGTTTTACTCTGTAGATTTACAGCCTCTACTGTAACCTGTTCTAATCCATCATATCCACTATCTGGTGTTATTACTTGAACTGAGGTAGTAGGTGTTGCCGTTTTTCTTTGTAATATTGCTCTTGCCGAACTCAATACACTTCTAAAAAAATTAGCCATTAGAAATTACCTCCTTAATCTCACAATAGATAATTGTATCGGTAGACTGAGCATCAAATGTTAATGTAACCTGACCTGATATACTTGTATCTATTGCAGTAAAGTTTATTCCACTTGAAGTATAAAAATCTATTAAATTATCACCTTCAGTTGGTAAACCAGTAAACGTAACTGATGTACTTCCGGCTAATAAAGTCTGTGTCTTAAAATCTGGAGTTAATGCATCTATCTGTGCCTGTAATCTAGCTGGTACATCTCCAGCAAACTGTTCTTTTAGAGCATCAAACCATGTACTAAACTCTTCTTCTGACACATCCATAAATTGTCCAAACTGACTTCTAAACTGTAAATATAATTCAGTTGTATCAATCTGTTGTACTACACCTGTTACCAAACCACATACATTATTATCTAATCTAGTATCTGTAATCTGAGATTGAGTTATTTTTGATGTACCAGCAGGAATATCAATTTCACATAACTTTAAATCATAATAATCAGCATTTCTTACAATACTTGGAGCAATTGGTTCACCAGATAATTCTCCCTGAATCACCTGTAACCACATATCTCTTTCAGCATTACCCCATCTAAGAACTACTATATCCTTACGATTTAATACACCATCAGCTAAAGCTATAGGTAAATTTAATTCCTCTGTATTTCTATACCACCAACCATTTATCCAACCCTGACCTGATGATACATCTACTGACATATTAGCCTGCTGATTCTCTAATACAACCAATTCTCCCATTGAATTACCAAATACACCATTACCGATAAAACTAGCAAAATAGGCTGCAAACTGTTCTGCATTATAAACTCTATCATACTCTGAGCCTTCAAGCTCGGCATTGAAAAATCCACATTCTTGAGCCATTTTAACACCTCCTAAGTTGTTTCTCTTTTTACTTTATCAAGTATCGTAGGATATGAATAACCAAACTTTAAGATTAACTCATATCTGTCACTAATATCTTCTTCTACCTCTAAGATTCTAGCTGATACTTGGACTCCTAATTCACCATCAATTACTGTTACTTTATCACCTAAGAAGAAATCCTCTCCATACTCATATTGAACATCACCAAACTGTCTAATCTGAGCTTCAAATGTTTCTACTACATAGTACTCTGATAATTTCTCATTTCCTCTTTGAGTTAACATTTGTAAATATTCAGCTTCAGGTATAACAATTGATTGACCACTTTCATCATAGACTTCAGATTGAATATCTCTAGCATCTATATACAATTCTCGTCTATCAAATCCTACACCTGTACTTTCTCCTACTACTACAGATTTTCTAGCTGAACCTGTATCTTCTCCTTGTACAAATGCTACTGTTCTAGCATCTTCTCCATTAGTATAATATGTACTTGATAGAATATCTTGTAAATCTGTTTCAAATACTACAGGGTTGTTATCATCTTCATTCTCTATAGTTCTATCCGTACCTCCCTGGACCTCAAATACCAATCTCATAAGGCTTTGGTTTGGATAGATACTAAATCCTATATCTGAATCTGTAGAGAGACTAGAAAGGGCATCATAGACATACCCACCGGTCTTTTGATAACTATCAACTGTCAAACCTATTTCTGTATCTTCGGCATTAATTAACCAAGGTATCTTTCTATTTGGGTCTGTAGGATTTATACACTGTTTATCGACTATATCATACATTATTGTACTAGCCTTTTTATTTGTATAAGTTAATGTACCCCAAATAATTCTATCCATCAGAAATCTTTCTAATGTTCTGCCTTTAACATCAAAAGATTTATTACCATCCTCATCTACTATTGATTTTACACATTCAATAATAGCTGCTGATTTTTCATTATCCCAAAGTATCTGACCTTTTTTGAAATATGAACTATTCTCGTCATTTATTGGAGCCCATACTTCAAAGCTTCCATAACCAACAAAAGCATTAGGCCATTTAATACTAGTATACTGAGTTAAATCACCTAATGCTTCCAATCCTTCATTTGTTAGTTTAAATACTGTTACCTGAAACTGTCTTTCTAATAGCATCCCTCTACCTCCAAATATCTATTACTGAAGTAGATGTATACTTCAAGATTTTCCATTCCCTCGTCGGCATCATATCTAAATACATTATCACCGACTTGTAATTCTAACCAAGTACTACTTAAATCTTTATACTTGTAATAATTTGATTCTTCACCATTTAATCTACCTACTACTCTCTTTTCACCGGTTATTGTGTCTACCTCAATCTCTTCACCGGCTAACATTGTTTTATTTATCTTAAAATATTGCTGTGTAACAACATTTAATAAGCTAGGATTTATTAAAGTACCTTTTGCTTTAAATACAATTCTAAAACCAGTCTTTACATCTCCTTTATTATAAACATTAATTAATAAACTAGGTTGTTTATAACCAAACATAATAGTTGGTAAACCATTATCTTCAACGTTTATCATTAAAGGAAAATGAAATGCACTAATTATATTAGCAGCTGTTTGTTTCGATTCTTTTGCATCTCTAAATAATGGGTCAGCCGCCAAACCATTTATTTTAAACTTACATATCACCTCATTATTTTCTTCTATACTAGCTGTATACTTAATTGTGGTAGTAGGTTTAAAATCAAGATTATATTGTTTATATTGTAAATTTATAAACTGCATTGGATTTACAAATCTATTTAAAACCTTCTTTCTATTCTCCATTGCCTGTTCAGTAGATGCTATAATCCAACCTATAATTTCTACATCTCTTGTTTCTAACGTTGTACTTACTACAGTTACACCTACTTGATTTACATACTTATAAGAATGATGGGAGGCAGTTATCTGCCCCCAATCAACTGTATCAAGAATGTAATATGGAGTTTCTGTTACATCGAGCTCAAGTAGAGCTGATGTACTTAAATTCTTTAACTTAATGTTCTCTACCATTGCTCTATCTCCTTAAAATCCTTCTGATAAATCCCTTTGTGTTTCTTTAAACTTCCTTGAAGCTTCAATCTCATCAATAGCCTTTGGAGAATTAAATGTATAGTAGTAATTATTAGTAACATTACCTGTTTCACTTGTATCAGAAGTACCACCTCTCTTTAAGTCTAAGCTATCAGATGGTTTACTTTTACCTGTATCTAAAATAAATCCCTCAGGTGTTACTACTGCATTACCAGTATCTACTATATCAGTTAATGTATCTCTAATATTTGTAGCTGCATTTATAAGCCTATCTTCAATTGACTCAAACCAAACAGTTACATCTTCAATAGCATCTTGTACTGAATATATCATACCATCAAATGAACTGTCAAGATTTACTTCACCAGTTATCTGAGATAATCCATTATCAAAAGCTGATTGAATTTGTTTTATTGCTATTGGCATACTATCTTCAACACCTTTTACAGCTCCTAATGGTAACCAATAACCAAAGTCATCTTCAAAAGCACCAGATGGTGAATGAATATCTAAGGCATCCTTAGCAGCATCAAGTAAACCTTTAGCTAAATTTGATACCTTATCCTTTAACCACTGCCAACCATCATCAATACCTTTAGCTATGCCTTGAATGATATTTGAACCAATTTGTACAAACTTCTCTTTAATACCATTAAATGTATTTATGATACCATTCTTTATCTCTGTAACTTTAGATATAACCTTTGTTTTCATTTCAACAAATTTGTTATAAACAATAGTTACTAAAGCAAATACCACTACCTTAACAACATCTCTCATTTCTGTAAATTTCTTTGTAACATTTACAACCATTTCTAGCATTCCAATGAGTATCTTTTGTTTCATTTCTGTAAGTTTATTATGTATAGAATCTATAAAGCTTGTAATATTATTTATTATGTTTGTTATAAAGTTTACAACAGACATTACTAAATTATATAAAAGCTCTGCTATACCATTCCACAAATTTGTGTGGAACTCTAAAAATGAATTTAAGGTATTATTGATAAAATCTACAATACCATTATAAATATTTGAAACAATTTGTAAGACACTCTCTCCAACACCAATAAAGAAATCTTTAACAGACTGCCATACTTCTGTCCAAGTTAAACCAAACGTTTCCAATATTCTTGTAATGATATTAAAAGCTAAAGTAAATGGAGTAGTCATTAATTCAAGTATTCCACCAAAGAAATCAGTTAGTCCCTGCGTAAACATAGACCAATCACCTTCTCTGAATCCCTTGAATAAACCACCAATTACTTCAAACAAACCAGTAAATATATCTAATACTCCACCAAGTACAAATGATATTGTATCAAATAAACCTAAAAAGAATGGAGCCAATACATTTGATAACCAGTCAAATCCAGCTTTTAATACTTCTGTTAAACTATCAAAATTAAATCCCATTTCATTTATAGCATCTAATATCTTCTGACCTGCTTCTTCAAACTTAGCTTTGATACCATCCCAGATACCCATTATCTTATCTCTGAACTCTTCATTGGTTTTCATAAGATGAACAAATGAACCAACCAATAAAGCTATGACACCAATTATAAGTGTAACAGGTGAAAATAAACTCATAAACGCTATTCTTATAGAAGTCAATATTCCTTTAACTGGTCCCAATACAGTAAACATATTTCTAAATGTTCCTAACAAAGGTGATAATCCAGTTAACATTTTAAATCCTGTTCCTACTAATGTCAAGGCTTTTCTTAAATTATTAAAAGCAGTAAACAAATGTCCAATAGTAGAAACCACTTTACCAAATATCAATAAAGCTGGTCCAACAGCAGCTGCGATACCTATCCACTTTAAAATATTACTTTGCTGTTCATCATCTAAATCATTGAACCATGTTACCAATTCAGTTATTCTCTGAACTAAATCTCTTAAAGCTCCATTAACTAAATCAGTTATCTCAATCTTTGTAGTACCTAATGCAGATGTCAATTTAATCCAATCACCTTGTAAATTATCCATCTGAACTTGAGCCATACCTGTACTATAGCCAAGTATCTCAAAATCATCTGATGTATTTACTAACTCTTCTCCAAACTGGTCTACAGCTTCTTGATAAGTCATTAAATCATCACCATGTTTTACAAAGGCTTTATCTGAACCATTAATAGCATCTGCTAAATCATTATACTTTTCATCTGACTGTTCTATGATACCTAAGATACCAGGTAGTGCTCTTGTACCAAATATCTGAACAATAGCATTTAATTTCTCTTGCTGACTTGTTGGTAAACTATGGCCATACTCTTCCATAATCTGCTCTGCAGTCTTTAATTCTCCACTAGCATCATATACATCTACAGCTAAATCACCAAAAGTGTCTCTCAATTCATCCATGAATACTCTCATGTCTTTAGCACTACCATCTGCATTAAATAGACTTACACCATATCTATCCATTACAGCTGCTGCTTTATCTGTAGGAGAAATTACTGATTTTAATGCCTGTCTTAAACCTGTACCAGCTTGTGATGCCTTAACACCTACGTTAGCCATAAGACCTAAAGCTAATGATAAATCTTCAGCTTCAATTCCTGCTGCACCTGCTAATGGAGCAACATATTTAAACGCCTCACCTAACTGGTCTACATCTGTATTTGAATTAGCCATTGTGGCAGCTAATACATTTGTAAAATGTTCAGCATTCTGTACACCATTTGTATATCCCTCTGCCTCTATTTGTAAAGCTGTCATAGCATCTGTTACAATATCTGATGTTCTACCTAATTCAAGATTACCTGCTGCTGCCAAATTCAATACAGGACCTAAAGCTGCAATTGATTCATTAGCACCCCAACCAGCTAATCCCATGTAATAAAGTGCATCTGATGCTTCTGTAGCTGTATAAACTGTTTTCTCACCCCAGTCTATAGCTGCATCTCTCATCTCTTGAAATTCTTCTGCTGTAGCACCTGATACAGCTTTTACATTTGACATACCTTTATCAAATTCAGCACCAAACTTAATTGATGCACCTGCAGCTGCTGCTAAAGGAAGTGTAATTGCAGTGGTTAATCTTGAACCTACAGAAGATATTTGGTCACCTATTGTAGTCAAACCTGAACCTAATGTATCTGCAAATTTTCCTGATAACTGATTAGCTTCACTAACAGCTGTTTTTAAGTTCTTACTAAAATCTGTATAATCTAAAGTTAAATAACCGACTGCGGTTCCTACTGGTATAGCCACTGTATTACCTCCTTTCTTTAACCAAGTGATTTCTTATAACTTCCATTTTTAAATCCCATTGAATTATACATATCTCTCAGAGAACTGTAATGTTGTTTTTCTAAACTTTCTTTTTGGATATTAAAATCTGGCTCCTCACCTTTTTGTATCTTTGAGGTAATATAAGCACATGCCTCATCTAAACAATAAGCAGTATATACATCGACTATTCCCAATATTTCACTAGGTCTAATTCTATATAGTTTAGACATTGAAATTACATTGAGTACATCTTCTGACCTAACGAAACGATTCTAACGCCTTTACTCCATTCTGAGTATAACTGAATATTGCCATTAACTGATTATCACTAAGAGTTACACCTGCATTCTTAATCTCATCGTAAGTAGGTTTTACCATAGCCTCTCTACATACAATCTCGATTATATCATATAACTCATCTACGGTATTTCCTTTTCCTAAAGAACCTGCACCAGACTTAAATAACTGAGTAGCCTGAGTAATTAAACTATTAGGAATCTTACCAGCTTTAACCAAACCTAACAATGATGGTCTCTTTAACTTAGCAATAAATGGAGCTCCATCACCAAAGTCTGGTAATCTAACAATTGTACCACTAGCATATTTAACAATATCTGTTAAGCTTGTAATATCTGATTCTGTATATTCCTTTTTATCGTAAGCAGTCTGAATTGGTACAATGTTTGTCTTTTCCTCTTCTGTTTCTAACTCTTCATAAGTTTTTAATATAGCTTCAATCTGGTCTGCTGTCATGCCCATATCTTGCATTTGTTCTCTTGTTAATTTTGTCATATCTTTTACCTCTTTCAACTCTATAATATAAGACAAGCTGACCAACAGAAACACTACCGGCCAGCTAATCTTATTATACTTCTTTTATTTTTACTTGTCAATTAGGCTGCTGTAATTGTTAATACAGCTGAACCTGATGCAGCCTGAGTTGTAGCTGTTTCTGCCACAATGGCTGTAATTGTAATTTCACCAGTACCTGTAATAGTTACAAGACCTGTAGAAGAATCAATTGTAGCTACATTATCACCAGCTGTAATAGAGTAAGTAATTGCTCCAATACCTGTGGCTGGGTCTGTTACAAATAATGTAGTAGCATCAAATGTCTGTGGTTCTGTTGATTCAGAATCATAAGTTGTTGAACCATCAGTACCTGTAACTGTAACTGTTGCCTTAGCCTGAACTGTAACCTCTACATCAGCTGTAAATCCACCATCAACAGTAGTAACTGTTACAGTAGTATTTCCAACACCTACAGCTGTAATAACACCATTACTATCTACTGTAGCTATTGTATCATCTCCTGTAGACCAAGTTACTGACTTATCAGTAGCTAAAGCTGGCTCTACATTTGCAGTAATTGAAACTGTACCACCTATATAAAGTGTAGATGAAGATGGAATAACTTTTACACCTGTTACATGAACTGCATCTGGGTCATCTAATACAGGTAATTCAGCTACCCATTCAATATCATAAGGAGCCTCACCTGTATCTGGTGCAGAATTGATAGTATACTCAGGAGCTCTAAATGTACCATCTTCTGAACTAAATGCTACAGGTACACCCTGACAGTTAGGATAGATTGTTTTCTCATATCCTGTAATTACACCTGCTGCATTATAAATAGCTGAATAAGCATTAAGTGTAAATACCTCACCCTTTTCAGCTGAACCAGCAACTGGTGGAGTATACTTAGCAAATCCAAAACTTGTAGGATTCTCACTCATTGTCTGCTTATCTGCATCCTGGAAATATAAAATCTTTCCACCCTGAAGTACCTTAACCAACTCAGGATTGAATACATTATCATGTAATGTAATCTGATGTCCTGTAATTGTAGCCTCTTCTGGCTTCTGAGCTCTCAGACGACCCTTAACTACAAGTCTTACAGCATCCTGTGTTTCTGTTTGTACTTCTACTTCAATCTGGTTAGCTGTATCAAAACCAAACTCCTTACCTGACTTAGTGGTAATGGTAACCAGATTGACGTCAATTGTAGGAATTTCATTTCTTGACTTATTCATTGTCAACCTCCTTACATATACTCAATCTTTTTATAGTTCTCATATTCAAGTGTAGAATAATGTGCTTTTATCGAATCATCATAAAATGGTGGTAACGTAAAGTTATCATACGGTAAAAACATAGGATATAATTCTTTCATATCCTTTTTTACAGCTTGAACTAAAGGCTCTAGCTTACTATATTGTGTTCTAGGAACCATCACATATATTGTATATTGTTCCTTAATTGAACTAAAGTTTGTATGCTTATTAGCACCATCATTCTTTACCACAAGATAAGGTGCTGTACACTCTTCTGGGTGCATTGCAGGTCCATATACATCATAACCTTTATTTTTTAGGTGTGTATATAAATCCTGCCATCTTGAATCCTGTGGTTCAAATTCCAAAGTATTAATTGGCATTTACACACCTCCTATGCTTTTGGATTTTTGGTAAACCTATATAATTCAGACAGGTTCAAATCATTTAAAAGTCTTGGACCATATAGTCTTTGAGTTGGTCCTAATATTGGATAAGGTCTTTGTCTGCTATTACCATATTCAAGATAATAACCATACCATGGCCATACAACATCACTATGTTTCAACTCTAATGATACTTGCTGATTATTAAAATCATCTATAACATCAACATGTAAACCTCTCTCGGCTCTATATGTTCTATTTTGCCAAGGATGATGTGACTTCATATAATTCTCAATTTCAGGTACTTTATTTTGCATATAATTATGTAGATTAATAGGAGCTCTTTGATTACAAGCTTCTAATCCTAAAACAATACCATTATCTCCTTTGAAATCTAAAGTAACGGTGGTTTTACCAGATTTACTGGTCTTGCTTCCCTGTGACTGTGCCATCATCCACCTCCTCGAATGAAATATCATACAATAAGTTCCATTCTTGGACATTTGATACACCTGTTACTCTTAACAGTCTACCATTCCAATTTACTTCATCTCCCTTTTGTACACCAATAGTTTTATCTCCATCTTTTATCCAAAAATCTTCATAAGGTACCATAATCTGAGGATATTTGTCACCAGTATATGTACCTAGTACTTGACCTGTTAGAATCTTATAACTATCTAACATATGTGGATTATGTTCATGGTATAATCCTGTGTACTCACAAAGAAATGTAGGTTCATCATTTGGTTCACCAAACTCATTTAATTCTCTTCTGTAGAATTTCATTTTAGTGGGATTTCTTTTTATCTCCCTTTTTACTTGATATAGTACAAACCTATTATTAATCATGGCTAACCTCCAATGAGTTCACCAGAGTTAAACTGTTTATACCTAGAAGCAAGTCTCTTAAAATATCCTGAGGTGTCTGTTGTATTAACACCAGATAATGACAAAGACGAGTCCTCAGATTTAATTATTAACATTTCATAAATGGTAGCATTAACATTACCATGATTCTTTTCAAGGTAATACTCAATATCACCTTCTTCAAAGTATGGACATTGCTCCTCTCGTATCTCTTTGTAAACTCGTTCTTTATCTGTCATATTTCTACCTCACTAATTTGTCTGAGCTTTTTCCTGCTCTTCGAGATACTTCTTGATGATTGAACGAGCCTCAGAAACTTTCTTTGCCTTTGATGTATCAATATTCTTGATTTCAGCAAACTTCTTGAGTTCATCTGGTGTCCACTGAGATAGTGGCTTTTCAAGAATATCCTCTACGAAAGCTTCATCATCAGCTGCTTCCTCATCTTCTTCGTCCTCTTCCTCTTCAGTTACATTTGTTTCATCTGTAACCTCTTCTGTTTCCTCTTTAGGCTGCTCTTTCTTAGGAGTTTCGACCTTTTCCTGAGGTTTAACTGGCTCTTCGCCTTCAATAGTGAAACCTAATCTCTTATACATAGAAATATAAGCTGCATAAGGAACTCTTGATGTAGTCTCACCATTAGTAATTCTAACCATTGCCATTTTACTTTCCTCCAAAAATCATAATAGAGGTAGCCAGCCTAACTGAATACTACCTCAATATCTTACTAAGACTTAATTACATCAATGATACCAACATGGTTAGCACCCTCGAATGAAGGCAAGCAAATCATTGATACAATTGTTTCAACCTGTACTGGGTCAACCTTCTGAGCTGTAACTACAGCTACACCTGTCTCTGTAATAGAAACGTTAGCAGCATTAGAAGTCATAAGGTCAGACTCTGCAGGAGTTGTACCAAACCATGTCTTACCAAGAGTACCTGCTGGGAACATTACAAATGTATCAGCTGGCATAAATGCCTGTGTAGCTTCCTGCTCATCAACATATCTGTAATCATTTGTACGGATACGAACACCTGTACGATTCTCTACATAACGAATAGCTTCGTCATAAGTAATCTCGCCGATATTTGAACGAAGAGCAAAAATCTGAGTCTTAATCTTCTCGTTATTTGTGATATAATCAAGAGTAGCCTCATCACACATAGCTCTTGTAACATCTACACCTGTAGCATTCTTAATTAACTTCTTAAGGTTACGAATATCCTTAATTGGGTCTGCGTTTGTTAAATCAGACCAAGATACAGATGCCTCAACCTTATTAGCATCAGGAATACCATAATCATAAGTGAATGCCTGACCATTATTAGCCATAGCAATAACACCAGTTGTAAGTGCCTGCATTCTCATTCTCTCACGAGTAGCACGAGCACCACGAAGTAATCTCATCTCATCATCAAAAATGTTATTCATAACAGAATCGATGTAAGCCTGATTTCCTGTTTCAAGAACAAGATTTAACTCCTGTCTCAACTCTTCATCAATGTATGTGCTCTCCTTGAAGTATGGCATCTCAGCTGAAAGCTTCTCGAAACCAATACGAGCTCTTGGAATAGCAGCAGCATCAAATGCTGATGTCTTAAGTACTACTGGTAATCCCTTAGCACCCTTAATCCACTTAAGAGAAATTCCTCTCTTTTTATCATCTGGGAACAACTCCTCACATGGATAAGGAGCTTCATCCTGTAAAAGAACCTCCCAATATGCTACGATATTCTGGGAAGTCATCAAATCAAATATTGTCATTTTCCTACCTCCTATTAAACATTAAGGAACTGTACATCACCAATCTTTGTACCAGCTTCAACCTTAGCCTGTACATCTGAATCAAGACGATTGATATTAACGAAGCCCCAAAGAAGAGCTGTACCATTCTTTGCTCCACCTTCAATTGCATCTGTAACATCTACATCGTGTAGAAGAACTGCATTTGCAACTACTGCTGGGTCATCACCTGAAGCCTCAGCTGGCTCCTGTGCAACTTCCTGTAAATCTGATAAATCAATCTTAATTGGTGTACCAGCCTTAACTAATGTTCTACCATTAACTGAAACACCCATTGTCTTTGGTACTCTACAACCTACAGAATACTGAAACTCAACGTTTGCTAGAATCTGCTTAGGAGCACCATAAGTAGCTTTCTTAACACCGTCGTTATTAAGCATTTCTTTTACCTCCTAAATTAACTCCAGAAAGATTTTCTTTCCTTTCCACCTGTGTTCTGTCTTTTAGCTGCAAGTCTAGCACCAAGTGACTGTTCTCCACCGTTGTTATTAGAACCATTACCAGTTCCCTTACCATTGATAGAAGAACCTGTTCCCTTCTGACCTGTAGCTTTTCCATCGTTGGACTCACCTGACTCAAACCAAACAGAATACTTTGTCTTTAAATCACCAATAACAGAATTGATGTCTCCATCATCTCCCATCTTAGACATAGCCAAAGTAATAATATCATCAACAAACTCAGCCTTTGCACCTGCCTTCATAGCTTCTGCCTTAGCTTCTGCTACCTGAGCTCTGTGCTCTGCCTCAGCAATCTTAGCTGCATTCTCTGCATTCTGTTCCTGCTGTTTCTGTTCATCTGTTTTCTGACTATTAATCAAAGCCTTTACCATAGCAACCTGCTGAGCATTATTTGGGTCAATTCCCAATTCAGCATAAGCAGCATTTCTACCCTGCTTTTTCTCTTTAGTCATCATTGATGTTACCTGTTTCTGAGTAAATGTCTTTTCTGTGGTACCACCATTATTATTAGTACCTGCATTATCATCTGCTCCATGAGTACCTGTGCCCTCTCCATTTGTGCCTGCGTCTCCGCCTTCACCAGTATGGTCTGGGTCATCTTCACCACTTTCAGCAAAGAATTGTAAGTTATACTTTAACAATGTTGCTTTTTCCATTATCTCTTTTTCCTTTCAAATTTAATCCATGATAATCCATGGTAATATCAACACAATATCTAAACTTCTGAGCTACTTTACTTTAACTTTTACTTTAACAATTCTAAATTACTAACTCTTGAATGATATTTTATCTTTACAGCTAAATCACAGTAAATTCAAGATGTATTTCTGCTCCGGTTTCTGTGTCGGTCACCATACTATCTTGATACTGTTTCATAAGTTCAAATCTTTTATCGCTAAGCTTCTTACGACAGGAATTAAACTTATTTCGCTGTTGACTCGGAACTGGCTTCTTGGCTATCTTAAATTTAGCCAAATAAGCAAACAAATCCAAACATTGTTTCTTTAATCTTAAAGTTACATTGTTGTCCACCTGAACATAATGTCTATCTTGACATTTTGGACAATCGAAATATGTTATATATATTGTTTGTCCATCTTTATCCTTAAATTCTTTTTCATGTGTTACATTGTTCTCTGAAATCATAAATTTATTACCACATGATTTACATTGAACAGCTTGGGTCATATTATTTTCCATATTCCCGACTCCTTTTTAATTATATCATACATTTTTACTTTAGTCAAATGTTTTTCAAATGTTTTTGAAAATTTATCAAAAATCATACCGCCATACGAGCTCCAAATTTGACCGTGGCGGATATTCTGATTTTTGTATATAAAAGAACCAAGGGACACAGGAGAAGTCCCTCAGTCCTCATATTCTAATCCACTGGCGAACCTTTGTATATCAGGATATTCTATTGGATTATTATAGAATCCGGCTAAATCTCTCATAGCCTTATCTTGGTCTACAACTGCCTCAAAATCACATTGACCGTTTGGATGGTCTAATGGTAATGTTTCAGCTGTATAAAATAAACCATCTCTATCAAGACATAATTCACAAGGATGATTACCAGCTGCATGCCATATATAACCTGCTACAAAAGGATTATCCTTAGTCATAGCTACCAACGTCTGTTGATAAGCATGCTGTAACATTGTTCTTGCTAATCTCTGAGCTCTCCAATCTGCTTTTCTATTATGAATTTGATATATCTTTCCATCTTGAGATGAAGTTAACCAACCAAGATTTTTACTAGGTTGTAAATATTTCTCTAGCTGAATTGCTATATCATTAACAGATTGATTCATAGCTATTCCTCTTGCTATAATAGTGTTTATATCTTTCACATTATTATCTGTTAAATTCCAAACCCTATCACTTAGAGGAGTCTTTGTCTGATATAAATTACCAGATATTATACTTCTAATAGCCATATCTTTAGCTGGACTAAACTTAGTATTAATTGAATTCTCTGTAAATCCCAATTGATGTAGCCATCTTTTATTTGTATTGACGACTACATCACCCATGGAATTTATATTCTTTGATACTGTACCTTGTATCTCGGCTGAGATTTGTTTACTAGCTTGTCTTAACTGATAATATAATTCAGTTGCTGCTTTAGCATCATCTCTATACACAGTTCTAGTCAAAGCCTTAGCTTCATCTCTAGCTTCTCTAGCCCAACTATTATATATCTTTCTAATCTCCCTTTCCTGTCTAACAGTAAGTTTATTACGGGCCTCAACAGCATCTTTGAAAATAAAGTCAGCCATTACTTATCTTCTTTCTCTTCCTTAAGTAGGTCCTCTGCATAATCTCTATCTAGGCCCATAGATTCCATTATGCTAACAGCCTGTCTCAAAGTAAGAGCACCGTTCTTATACTGAGAAATTACTCTAATCAAACTAGAAGTCTTAGAAGCATTTAATTCTGCATTAGACCTTGGTTGATTCTGAACACCAAAAGATTGAACATCATCAGTATTACCTGACATTTCATTTGGCTTACCTTCATTTCCCATTTTATCAGTTCCATCACCTCTCATAGCATTTACACCAGCTAACTTAAATTCCTCTGAATTCATGGTAACCATTTGATTATCACCATTGAATCCATTATTAAATGAACTATCTTCAAGTATCTGTCTTTCTAATGCTATCTGCTGAAGTTCTCTATTAACTTCATCATCGGTCAATCCATACCATCTCTGCATATAAGTTTTCTTAGACATAACCGAAGCTTCAACCTCAGCTAAGTTAATTGTCTTTTCTTCATTTTCATCCTCAGGTAATGGAGTATTCTGCTCTACAATAATCTCATAATCAATTAAATTGATTTGTGTATCTATATATCTATCAGCACACTTAGGATAAATAGATGCACCCTTGATTATTATATCTACCATAGACATTAGAGCTGGTCCCCATACCTTCATTTTTTCCTTACATCTAATAATCAATGGCCAATAAATAGCCTTCAAAGCTTTACCAGATGTAATTACACCAGATAGACTTTCATTTGTTACATTTGGAACATCTACTGTTTCATAAGCTGATGTTTTAATTCTATCAAGTGTAGTCTTTAATGATTCACTATATGACATTTTTGGCTCTAATAAACCAACCATAGGTTTAGGATTTTCAAGATTCTGGTCTGAACCTAAATCCCAATATGAACCTGCAGCTGTAGAAAGATTCTTTGTAGAATTACTTTCCATATCAACTGTATACTTTGTAGGGTTCATTGATTTTCTCTGAGCATCATTATCGGCATTTGATAGTTTTGAGTACCATTCCTCATCATACATCAAAAGCTCAATTTCTGATTCTCCTAAAATGTCACCAGTTAAACCATCATTTAGAATTATGAAAGCTGGTATAAAACTTAATAAGGTTGGTTGTTTTTCTGTTACAACCTCTACCTCTACACCGGCACCGTCATATATAATCTCTTCAATGTAAACCAAACCATCATCTTCAAGTGTAAACTTCTTTTTGAAAATCCTCTTTTCAACATTATTTATACTTTCCTTGATAACGGTCCAACAAACAAACTTAGATAAAACATTTGGATTATTTGGTTTCATCTCATAAATAAACTGTAATGAACTTAGGAATGTAATTGTTATACCATCCTCTTCATTAAAGTTTACTAATCCTGCAACTCTCTTACCAATGAAACAATCCTTAGCTGCTTTAAGAAGTATATCTTCAAACTTATTTTTATTGAGTACCTCATTAACCAGCTCACTCATCTTTGTTAAAGATACTTGTGTTTCATCAGATACAGTACCAAGGACTCCTTTTGTTTTAATCTTTATGTCAGGTCTCTCAGCGAAGAGGAACCTTGCTTCTTTGTTTATTAGATTATACGCCATCTTATATTTCAATCTAGCTGGTATATAATCACCATTAGAACCTTCAACTGTAAAATCTTTACCTTTGTTATAGACCTTATAATATTTACAAATGTCTGTAAACTCTTGTAAAGCAGCATCTGAATCTAAATCCAATTCAGCTCTAATTAAAGCATAAGGAATCTTTCTGTAAACTGTTAAAGCTTCAGGAGTTTCTTCAAGTAATATAACCTTTTCCTCTTCGCTTAGCTTACTCACTTAACTACCTCCTTACAAGATACTTAGAACAACTAAATCCTGTATACTGAATACCACCAACTGTAGCTGTTATGTAATACCATCTCTGACAATTTATAAATGTATAATAACCATTACACTTTACAATTGTTCCTTTAGGCATTAACTTCATAGTTCTCTTATTTGTACCTGCACCCTCTCTAATATGTAGATTAGCTGTAGCTACATAATTACCAGATATACTATTATCTATAGCCTGAGGTCTTACAGGTGATACTACTTTCTTTGTAGCTTCAGCATTAATTGTAGCTTTACTACGAGTATTCAAGATACGATTAACCTCATTCTGAATAGTTTTATAATCATATCCAGCTGCTGCTAACTTTCTCTTTCTCTCATCACCTGAACCCCACTGACCAGCAATAACTTCATGTGCTACTGTACTGATAGACTTTTCTGGTTCTTTTGTAATATCTGGTAACTGATAATTAGCATTATCAAATCTAGGTGTAACATATCCTCTGATATATTTACCATTGACATTGATAGTACGTTTCTTAACTGACTTTGAATAGTTACCCTCTGTCACTACAATATAACCAGAATTCATATTCACATAAGTTACAATACCAATATGGTCAGGCCAGCCTTTGTCATCTCCTTTACCTTTATCATCCCAATCATATAGGACACAATCACCAATTGCTGGTACGAAAGCATCATTCTCTACCCATATATGCATAGATTTAGCTTTCTCAATTATATTACCACAACTACATTCAACAGGGAATATATCCTTATATCCTAAAGCAATAAAGACAGCTGATGCAAATGTAGCACACCAGTTGTCTGTTGTCTTTACTTTATATCCTCTTGGTAAAGGAGTATTCTTATTGTAGGTATTGAGGATAACAGCATTTGATTTATTTGTAGATTTAAGACCAAGCCATTTATTAGCCTGTTCTACTACAACACTTCTGTAATAACCCATACTATTCCTCCTCAGCTCTTACATAATAGTTTTCAGTAGTTGAACTATCAGCTAATCCTTCACCAATAATATAAGCTACTACTGCTGCTCCCTGCATAATCAAGCCTGAAACAACTACTGCAGTTTCTTTGTCACCTGTAGCAGTAATTATACCGGCTACAAATCCTGCAACTGCCATCCAAAACTTTCTACTGGTTAATTTTCTTGTCCAATCAATTTTATTCTTCATAGACTCCATAACCTCCTTTCTTTGAATGGAAATCTTTAAGTTTAACATCTGCCACTGTTACAGTATCTAAAGCATACCAGATAGCTGACAATGTATGTGGGTCAATATTAAACTTATCGTAAATTGTTTTACCTTGTGCATCTTTCTGATAACTAAGGTCTTTCAATTCACGAATAGTGTTTTTACATTTAGGTGAAACTATTATTTCCCTAAATCTTTTTATCTTACGAGTATTTGATAATCGAGAACCATTAAACTTAGTTCTACAAGGTCTCATTAAATATCCCATTTGCCTATAATATTGTATGGCCTTAGGGTCCTCATTATCGGCCACTATCACCTTATTATATCCTTCTTGGTAATAATTATCAAGACGGTCTTTAAGGGCCTGCATGTCAGGACGTCGGGCCATCTGTGAGTCTGTCAATTTATTGACGTATATCTCATCCCAAATGTATAAGATTCCTCTATCTGTATCTACTGACATACTAAGTACAGCATTGAATGATTCTTCAAAACCAAAATCGAAACCAAAGTACTGATTCTCTACACCCAATTCCAAAACTCTCTGTTTGAAATGTGTCTGTTTTGTTGCCACCTTGAATTGTGGGAATACTCTTGTACCAGTAGCACCAAATCTACCAAATCTAGCTACCATATATAATGGATAGTCGTAGTTCTTTAAGTCATCTAGTCTTCGTAGATACTGCCAAGGTAACCATGGATTATCAGTTGGTACTGAATGATGATAATAAATACCATGCTTGATGATACATTTCTTTTGATAGAACTTTTCCTCATCTACAATAACCATCTGTCTACCAGTTCCCTCTATATCCTTAACGAAGAAACGACTATAAACCCAGTTCTCTTTTGATATTGGATTACAACTCAAAATGAAATGCATACTCACATCAGGAGTACGAATACGTCCTAACAATTCGGAGTAGGCATCCATTGACATCTCTGAACACTCTTCCATCCATACTATACTGACACCATTGATAGATTTTACTTTCTCTGGTTTATCCATACCTTTAAAGATTATCTCACTACCATTAGGAAACTTAATCTTCAACGGAGACTTCAGTGCTACACATTTATTTTGTTTCTTTTTGAACTCATTGTAATCTACAGCCAATAAATTCATACCATCTAATATTTCACAAATCAAATCGTAACAACTTTCATATATTGTATCGTATACCTGACGAACTACTAATGCTTTTCGCTTTTCATTTAACAACTTAAGTATTATCTTAAAAGCTATGTGGTATGATTTACCAGAACCATATCCACCGATTAGTAAATATTGTTCATAATCCCAATTGAAAATAAAATCTTCAAAAGCGGGACTAACCTTCTTAGTTATCTTCATACCTATTTACCACCTATTTTATTTTATTCGTCCTCATCTTCCCAGTCATCTGGCCACTCATCTAAATCCTCATCCTCTACATATGTATCAGCTTCGGCTTTCTTCTTTTCAGCTTTCTTAGCTTTCTTTACTTCTTCTTTTTCTTCTTTGGTTCTTTTACGAACCTTAATCTCTTTATCCTCTACAGCAGAATCAAAGGTTTCTTCGTCATCATTATGACTAGGTGCATTTCCATTAGTGGTTTCATCTTTACTAGCTCTTGTAACAGTAATCTCGAAGCTGGTATCTTCTTCCATCTCCTCAAACATGTTCTTAGCAGCATTCATGTTCTTCCACTTTTCTTTCTGTCTGTTATACAACCACATCTGAATAGCTGTTACATTAGGAGCAATCTCTTTATCTGTTACCTCTTTTGTAGTCTCTACCACTTTACCATATCTCATAAGAGTTGTTACCTTAACTTCTTTTGTCTTATAACCTAAAGCTGATTTTAATAAAGCATTCTCTACTTCATAATCAACTAATTCTTTTCCTTTACTAACAGCTTTCTGAATCTCTGGGTATCTGTCTTTCCATCTAAGGAATAAATCTCTATTTATACCAATACGATTTGCAATGTCTTGCATAGTATAACCATCTCGTGCCCAACACTCTAAGAGTAACAAATTGTCATCTGTTAACCAATCATCTACAGTTAAACCATCTTTAGTAAAATGATTACCTTTTCCTTTTGACATCTCATTTTCCTCCTTTCATTATTATATCATATACAAAAAGATTTGTCTACCTTTTTCTTAATATATATTTATATATATTTCTTTTATATTATATTAATATATATTATTATATACTATATTATATTATTATACAATAGAAATATAAATATATAATATATAACAATAAATACTAATATTATTTATATTATACTAATAAATAAAAGTATATATTTGCTAAATTTTACTAGCAGTAGTTTTCAGATGCCTATGCCTTTTGCCTTTTGTTAATTGTAGGTTGTAAGTTGTAAGTTGTAAGCCACACACACACACACACACACACATGCAACAACAACAAAAGTTATATATACTACAAAATTAGCTGGCAGTTTAGATAGGTACCGAGGAGCAAAAGTAAGATAACTCTGCCTATTGTGATGCCCCTAAGAAACATCTTCTGGAGTTATCTGAAAGTTTGAGAGAGAGGAGGGAATTGGATAATCAACTCCACATCTCACATTCTTATTGTATGTATATTGTCTCTATTGTATTCTTATTATCTATTTATTATCACTCTCACTTATTATTATCTCACTCTTTATATTATTCTTTATACTTTTATTTAAATGTTTATACAATAAGTACAATAATCAACGATGAATTAAAGTTTTCTCACAACTTTTATTTTTATCCTTTATTATCTTACTACTTATTTATATATATATTACTCACAAAATACTTACTCAAAATAAAAGAGCTTTCAGATAATATATCTTACTCACTCTTTATTGTATATACAATTAATATTATTTACTCATATTGATGTTCAACAGCTTCTAATTGTTCTAACTCCATATAAAACATTATATCTTCTCTGATTGTTCTTGCATTAAATGCAATAATTCCAATTATTAAAACAATTAGTGAAACTAAGAATAGTCTTTGATGTATATATTTCATAAATTGTACCTCCAATTAAAACAATATTATATCGAATAACAAAGGGGGACATTTCTGTCCCCATATGTATTAAGTTATATTAGATAACTTTCTTCACAGCTTTGATATCTAGTTTATTATATACATCTAATGACTTCTTCTCATTGTCTTGAGCTTTCTTGATGTCATCACCAACATATCTTTTTCTGATTAATTTACCATCATCACCTTTATATGAAATATATATTCTATATTGCTTAGAATCATCTTTCATTCTGTGATAGATGAGCTTAATGTTATAATCACCAACCTTCTTAGAATCAATCTTTATGTCTCTATCTCTTGAAATATGAACTTGCTTAGGTTTTGCCTCCTCTGAAAGTTCAACATAACCAACATTTTTTCTACCATCTTTAATCAGATAAATGTTGTCTTTGTCTGTCTCTTTAAATGTGAGTTTATTCTTCTCACAAAAGTCATTCATTGCATCCCATGTCATCTTCTTTGTTTCTAATGTTTTGTTTGCCATAATCGTTTACCTCCATTTTCTAAAATACTTTGATTATGATTGATTGATAACAATTGCATATTCAATTGTCAAGTTTCATTGCCAGCTAAGCATCTCTGGCCGCCTGAGGAATCATCTCCCATCTGGGATTGTCTATATCCTATCATGGATTTATGAAGAAATCAAGAAAAAGTTGTGAAAAATTTATGAATTCCAAAAATTATATTTTTGTTACATCATATAATGGTTTTTCTCTTTTAGTATTTCTCTTTTATTATATTATATATTAAAACGTTATAATATTAAATAGTTAGTAAAGAGAAAAGAAAAAGAAAAGAGAAAATGGGTTTTTCCACATCCTGACAAATCTGTCATTATTATCTGAAAGCTTTTGTTATTGTTTCTGATGTTTTGTTTTCTATAACATTTTATTAAACATTCAGAATATTCTAAACCCAGATTGTACTTTTTCTATTTTACTAACAATTAGAACTACTTTTTAAATGTTCAGAACTGTCATGCAACGGATCAAGTTGAATCAATTGTATAAACTTTACCAACAATTTGGTAATTGTATGAACTTTTCAAACATTTTGAACATTTCTGATAGTTCTGAAAGTTGATATTTTTCAAACATTTCATTTTATTTAAACTTTTGATAAAGTTCGTAATGTTCTAACTTTTAGTAATGTTCTAACTTTTCAGTTTTTACCTACAACTTTGAAAACTTGACATGTAAACTTTTTCACATTTATTAAACGTGTACGAACAATACGCTATTTAAGTTTTTTAATTTAATTTATGAGTTCGTAGTTTTATAATATTTTAACATTTCTAAATTATTATTTATTAATTACTATTTATCTATAAATACTATAATTGTTAATTTCTACAATTATCATATTCTTATTTTACTTTTATTATTTATTTACTTTAATACTCCTTTTAAATAGTTCTCAAGTAATCATCTTCTAATGTATTAATAACCTACTTATTAATAATCCTTATACCTTTCGGCAAATCTTATTCTAAAACCTTTTGGCAATTCTTAATCCTTATACTTTTCGGCATTTATTAATTCTTAAACTTTTTGGCAATTACTTATTTATTCTACCTAAACCTTTTCGGCGAACACTTTTCAAATTCCAAGTTTGAAATTGATAAAGTAGACCAAAAGTAATAATAATAAAACTTCTATATGAATCTTTAATAAATCTGACATTTTTAATACACCTCTCTGAGCTCCATATCTGGGTTTTAGGAAGCTTTATTCATTTGGATATATATCTCTAAGGTTCTCTATAAAGTATTCCACGTAGTCATTAATATCGTTGAATGTGTCTATATTTACTTCTTCTTCAAACCTATCAATTATATAAATTATAGCATCTTGTAAAGTTTCCTTTGTAGTATAATCTTTAATACCATTAGCATTTTTAAGAATTAACCTTAAACTCTCTTGAGATAATTTTCTATTAACTTCCTCTATTCTTGTTATCTGTAACATTTTATTTACTCCTTATCTTATTATATCATATTTACTATTATATGTCAAATAGTCTTTTAAGCTCTTTATCAATATCTGTTTCAAACAAATTATACTTTGTTAACCATTTATTCTTAATTGAAACTTCTAACCAATCCTCAAATTCTACATTTGGGTCATCACCTTCATACTCATTGTTCCACCATTCTCTAAGCTCTGTTTCTGAAAATGTTTGGCCTATTTCATAAAACACATCATCTGTTTCATTTACATATAAGTTTTCATTTCCATACTTCAGATATTTTACCTGGTCAGGAGTAAATCCAAAATCACCTACATTATCATAAATATTACCTGTAGACCATCCTAAATGTACATCAAAGTAATGTTCAAGATTTCCTTTATGTATTTTACAAGTAAAATAATTATAACAATTATCTTCATTTAAACTCTTATAGATTACTTTAGCTTCTGCTTTATCTTGAACTTGGTAAATCTGTATGTCTTCGATTTCAAGTTCTTCAATTAATCTTGTAAGTCTTTCTATACCATCAAGTATTTCTTTTGATTCTTTCATAAACTTTAAATTAAACTTAATACTCATAGTAACCTCCTTACCATCCATATGCCATACTAGCATTTATCATAGCATTCCAGTTTCTTCTGTCCTCAAAGTAGAATCTTTGTGCCTCAGGATAACTTTCTCTTGCTTTATCTATCTTCTGGTCTTTCCATATCTCTAAGTAATCTTCATCTAAGTCATTACCAATGGTAAATCTTTCAACTTCTACTTCATCACCACATTCATCAACCATTATAAGTATCATATTTGCTCTACTCATAACTTATACCTCCTCGATTTCTAAATCATTATGTTTAAACTGGTTCTTGTCAATTCCAAAGTAATCACATTCAATATCTGTGAGTTCAAGTTCTTCTGCCATAAATACTAATGTATCATAATCAAAACTTGAACATTCGCATTCTTCATCAATCTCTTCGCTTAACTCTGATAGTCTATCTTTAAACCTTGTTGCAATCTCTTCTAGTCTACTTCTACTGATGTAGTTTTTATCAGTTTTAGCTCTGTACAAATCTAATGCCTTAGCTAAACAATCAGGTTCTTCTTCTGGGTTCCAAACTGTAAAGTAACCAACTGTGAAGTCCCATTCCATTGTGGTCTTATCAAGACCATTTACTACAGCATATTCTGTGAAACTTTCACCTCTATCTATTAATGCATAATTTCCTGACTCAAATAAAATCTTTTTTACTTTCATTTCTTTTACCTCCTAAACCTTTAGACTTCCTCAACATCATAAATATGTGAATGCCATGGGTTATTATAATGTCCTGGGAAAAAGAACATATCATCTTTGTACAATTCCTGCTCTCCAATAGGTAACAGTGTAAATCTGTCATATAATTTAAGTACTGGATGCATAACCATTGAAAACTCTGCAGTAATTATAAATTTATCAGTTATCTTAACTAATTCTGCTGAACAATCATATTCTGCACCTTTCATCAAAATGTCAATCTCATCTGGTTCAAAAATAATGTTCCTTTTCTGAAGTTCTTTCTTTAACCTTGTCATAATTAATACCTCCGTTATTCTAAAACACTTATACCGGGAATTCAATTCCCTTGTCCATAATATGATTATATCAAATAGGATTAAGTTAATCAATATGAGGTGATATAAAATTTATATCAATTCTATCTATCCAAATTCAGGATTTAAGGATGGTGTGATTTATAGATGATTATTTTATCTATCTAATATTTGCAATGGTCTTAAATCTCGTTTTAGGATGGCTGAGTCTATATATTATATTTATATATTATTTATACGATAGAATAGCTAACTATTTATAATATACAAATATTAGAATACACCAGAATTATTAAATATGAGTAATAGCATAAATGGGGTTTTACTTTTATGGCTTAAAGTAAATTTAATTTTATTGACACACGTTATACATTAAACTTTAATTAATATTTAACTCTGATGTACTCTAATATTTATATACACATACATCATATACTTGAGAGCTTAGGCATTACTTTTATTTTTACTATATACTTATTTTTTATTACGTGTATATGATGTATGATATATAACACAATTTACAATTTACTATTAATTGATTAGGAGTTACTCATCCCAATCTTCATCTAAATCTAAATCACCTGATTCAACTTTATTAATAGCTAAATTAATAGCATCTCTTAAATTATACAAACCATCTATATCATTTATATGGAATGCTCCTTTAAGATATAGACTAGTTGTTTTATTGTTTTCTTCTTCTGTGTCTAGTCTTTGTGCAACAGTGAAACCACCTTTTGAACAAGTACTAATAACTATCTTTCTTTTCTCTGTTACTGAAGCTGAAGAAATCTCTGTATAATCAATTTTGTTCTTTGCCATTTTTCATCACTTCCTTTTTAATTATTAATTCCTATACCTTTCGGCCAGGACTTTTTGAAATCCGTATACCTTTTTGGTTTTACCTATTCGATTGGTAGACACTAACTGAGTTTACTCAGTTTCTGCATCTGTTTCAAATAAGATTTTAAACTCCTTACTTTCATCTGTAGATAAAGGTAATAGATTTAGATTGTCTACTTCTACATAATCTACTAAGCTTGTTAATTTAATCTTACTCTCACCATCACCATCAATTACTATTTGTTTGATTCTGAAACTTCCAAGCTTTAATGTTTGACCAGATACCTTTACTTTAATATCTATGTCATTATTTAACATCTGAAACAACTGAATGGTATTTGTTAATTGTGAATACTGAGCATTTACATTGAAATTAACTGTACCATTAGCTGAAACATTATGACCATTATAACTAACAATTGATTTTGATTTTAATACCATTTTACTTTTCTCCTTTTTATTTATTTTCATCTAATACCCAATGAGGACATCTAAGATATACTTTATTCTGTTCAATACAATCATTAACAAAACCATCTGCTTCATTTTGGAATACACAATTCCAACATCCTCTGTATTCATCCTTATTGTAATTATTGTTATCTTGCTGATTTTGATTTCTTTTCATATTGTTTTTCATGTTCATTCATAAATGCCTTTCTGCTTTTACTACTAGAAACTATTTTCTTTCTTGGTTGATTCTCTACATCACTATCAGTAGAATCTCCTGTAAGTTCTTCGACACCTAAGAACCTTTCTTCTGATACTTTACCGGTCTTTATAAACTTTACTACATCCTTTAAATCTTCTGGCCTTAATACCAAATAGACTTCATTTGATTGTAAGAACTGTATTACAAATACAGGAAGTTTATGTTCTACCAGTGAATTATACTCT
>JAEIGA010001490.1_pt1 | contig 36567 bp, 64 predicted proteins | sample 9270691 | NCBI WGS metagenome assembly JAEIGA01 (sample SAMN17057246, study PRJNA624740) | gut metagenome | biome: biome; isolation source: fecal sample | host: Bos grunniens | place: China: Xizang | collected 2019
ATACACTAAACATTGTATTGATTATAAAAACTATAAAAAGTGGGAAAAAGAACGTAATCCAATACGTTATGAGTCTAATTTAAATAAAAATTATGATGCAAAGAACGTTTCTCACGCTTTTCGTTTGATGGCAATGTGTACTGAAATTGCTAATGGAGAAGGTATTAATATTCGGAGAACTAAAGATAGAGATTTTTTGTTAGATGTAAAGCACCATAAATTTGAATATGAAGAGATAATTGAAAAATTAAATGAACAAAAAACCATAATGGATGAAGCAATTGCTAAATCCACTATTAAAGAAGAAATTGATGTAAATTTTGTTAATTCTCTTCTTCAAAATATAAGAACTGAACAATTTAAAAAAGAACTTAATAACTTTTAATTAAAGGCATTTAATGCGTATTTTAAGACAACGTGTTAAATAATTAATATTTTATCTATAGTGTATTAAAAATCCTTTATAACAAGTTTTAAGTGGGTTTTAGTGGCAGTATCCGTGATAGGGTACTGCCATTTTTATTTAATCTTTTAAGTCCTTTTCTTTATATTGTTTTTTAAGCCAATTTTTAACAGTATCTAATTTATATCTTACACTTTTATAACTTGTGGTTTCAGTAATTTCTTTTACTGAAAGTCCTTCCATACTTAATTGAAATATTTCTCTATAATCTTTACCAAAAATATTTTCAATTCTTTTAAGTATCATTTCATAATCAATGTTGAGCGAAGATATTGTTGTTTCACCATCTATATTGATATTATTAATATCTTCATCACTTTTCTTTGAATTACATGCATAATTATTTTCTCTTAAGCAATTCATTTGAAATGCTCCAACAAAATAAGCAGTTAATTCTTCTTTTGTCATTAATTTATCATTTAATTGGGATATACATTTTACTAATGTATCATGAAATATATCTTCATTAAATACTTCATTAGATTTACGCCTCCATTCATATTTAGCGCTTTTCTTTAGTAAGGTATATTCTTCACTAATGAATTCCCTTACATTAACTAATGTTCCCATATGTTTAGTTCACTACATAACTATTTTTTCTTTAATTGTTCTATAATCTCTTAATTATTGTCAAAAAGATAAAACTCTTTTCTATCGCTTTTAAGCCGTATTAAATAATAATAAATTAATGACGAGAATACGGTCTCTTTTTATTTTTTTTTTCACCATTCCATTGGAGTAATTTGTTTAAATAAAATGTTTATTTTATAAGCCAAAAATTATATGTATAATACTTTATAAAACTTTTTTTGCTAATATATTTAATATATTTTTCATGTATTCGTAATTGCTTAAAAAACAATTAGTTATCAACACTATATATTATTAATTTAGGCCTTAGCACATATAAATATTTTATTTTATAAATAAGAATAAAAAAAATATGTTTTTATTAACAAATTTTTATTTTTAAAATATTATACACTATGAATGCGCATTAAAAAAACCTTACACACAACACAATTAAAATAACACAATTAAAAAAATTAAAAAACTATGGCAGAAGTAATGGAAAACACAATGCATCAATATCATGACAATCATGAAAAATTTGCAAGTAACGCAAAAGGAAATGCGGGATTGACACTTGGAATTATAGGTACATCATTAGCTGGTTTATTAGCTTTAGGTGGTAATAATGGTCAAGGACTTTTAGGTAATTTACTTGGTGGTAATAATGGTAACAAATGCCCCAATAATCAAAATGGTAATTATGTAATGACACAAGAAGAATTGTATTTGGAACGCAAACAATGTGACAATTACATAGATATTACAAAACAATATTATCAAGGTGCTATAGACTTTAACAAATCATTAACAGATAGCTTTTTCGCAGCTTATGAACGTGATGTTAAAAATTCATTTGACCTCTACAAGCTCAACCGTGACACAAAAGATGAATTATCTCGCAGAATTGAAGACATTGATAAAAAGGTTGATATAATGGCAGCCGTAAGACCTTATCAAGATGCTTTAATTAATGAAAAAATTAATTGCAACGCTATGATTGCTGACTTCAATTTAGCTCGTAGAACTTGCAGAATGATTCAAGGCGAATTAGTATTACCTAGCACACCAACCGTAACAGGTTATGCAAGCTATAATCCTTGTAATTGTGGTCAAATGACAACACAAACTGGAGCTTAACAATTTAAACGTGGGAAGATGAAATGAATAATAGTAGTTTCATCTCCCCACTAATAAAACAATTATTAAACTAACACAAAAAGAAAACAGATTAAAAACCATGAATATATTTTGTCATAACGAAGACCCATTACTTTATCGTACACAAAGTTCTTTTTATCAAGATGGACAAAACCCTCAAAATATAAATGAAATGTATGCACAATTGTATAAGCAACAAATATTAAAAGAAGCGCAACAACAACAAGGACAAATGCAACAAAAAGATTGGGTTGGAGAACTTGATAAAATAATGAAAGGGTTAGATGAAACAATTATTGAAAAATTAAATTCAAATAATGAATTTGTGACATTAAATGCACAATTACAATCAATAATTCAAAATGAAATTATGAATTTGGTTAAATTTAAAATAAATAACATGCCAAATGCTACTGATAACATAAAAAAACAAATGGAAATTATTGATACAACTAATAATCAAATTAAGCAACTTGAAAAACAAAACCTTGCTGAATTAAATGATTATATACAAAATTACTCTAATTTAACTTTTAATGAATATAAAAAGTTTAAAAATGGAGAAACATTCCTACCTTGAAAATAAATAAAAAATAATATAAAGTAACATTACAAATATGAAATTAAAAATAGATGCCGTTAAATTAAAAATACATCATTTTATTAATGATACTATTGATTTATATATCCCACCAATTTCTTTTATTGATAAAATGAAAAATTCGACTGCAAAATTATGGGTATCGCAAAATATATGGAAATTAAATAAAGCTTTAGAAGCATTCGGAGACCAAAACCAAGAAATAGATGTTGATAAGGTTATTGATTTGTATAGTGATACGTTATTTGAGGAAGATGAGTTAAAATTGGATGTTAAGTCAATGATACCACCTCAATATGATTGGCTAAATGCATATCTACCAAATAAAATTATTTTATTTAAAAAAGAAGATTTAAAATTTTTAACTAATTAAATAAAGAAATCGCATAATCGTTAAGACTATGCGATTTTAATTTATCATTTTGACTCAACAGCTATATTATTACCATTGTTAGTTTTTATTGTTTCCCATCCATTTATTAAATCTAGCTTGTTGTTTCCCATAACCTTGTGGTTTTAAACAAGCATATAATAATACTGGTTTATCTATTTCCAAACCAACCTTTGCGTTCATTTGTACCCTACGACTTTTACCTTTTAAATCACCATTAATTAAATCAAATTTAATCTTTTTAGCATCTTCTACATTAGGTAAAATAATATGAATACCATTATTTAAACTTCTATATGTATATAAAGGCTTAATACCATAATAATCAATTATTTGTAATGTCATATTGATATCTTTAGGGTCATCTGAATCAACATCAACAAAACACAAAGGTCTTGATGGGTCATCAAAACTACGCCCAGCAGCCAATGCTTTTGCATTACCATCAAATTTATCATTCATTCCACGATGCTTATTCATTCTTTGCATATTGATTTGTGTCCATTTATCAATAATTGCTTTTGAACGAGCATTCATGTAAATATAAGCTCTTGCATTTTCTTTTTTACAAATAGCTTTAATTTCTTGTTCCGCATTTTTAAATTCATCAATCCCTTCAAAATAATATTCTTTTAAATATTTAGCTGCATTATAACGACTCTTTTGCCCAGGATTATCTTTATCTCGTTTAATAATTTGAACAAAATATATTGTATCATTGGGCACTTTAAAATCTAACAATTTAGATATTCCTTCAAAATTATCAACTTCTACTGCCCCATCAGACATTTCAGTTCTATCTTCTTGAAATGTGTTTTCAAATATAATAGAAATTGCTTCTTTAACAATATCTTTTAAATCTGATTCTGTTATCAATATATTATTTTTCATAATACTTTTTTTTTTAAAAATTTACTGGTTGTTTATCCATATTTATAGGATATTTATCATTTTGTTTTTCATAGAAATACCCATATTTATCTATGTAATAATTAAATGTTTTATCATCTAAATAATCTAACATTTCTTCATAATCGTCTGGATAAGTTGCTTGTAAATAAGGTTTAATTAATTCTAAATTATCATCAAATTTTATTTTTACTAAACTTCTCCCTTTACTATCAAAAGGCGATACTTGTTCAAACCAATAATCAGATATTAATTTTTTATCACTAGTATATAGATTATATAACTGTGTTCTTTTATCTTGAACAATAATAGCTCCATTTATAAATTTAGAGATTGGTATTAAACCTTTAGACTTTGCATCTTTCCCTAATAAAGTTAATGCATCATGTGTTTGAACAGTATTTTCAATTGTTTTTTGACTAAATAATTCTTTTTTCCAAGTTTTACCTTTATCTTTTGAATATGCTAATGGTACAATTGCTTTGAAATCCATAATAATAGCAACATGACCATCATTAGCACCATAAAATACAAAACCTCTAACATCACAATCACGTAAAGTTTGGTCACTAGCTCTTCTCATACCATCTAATGATTCTAATAATGCTTGGACATTATGAGAAGTGTAATGGTTTGTTGTTGAAATAATATTTTTATATAATTTACTATTAATTATTTTATTATAAACTTCTTTATTATTACCAAATAAAATCTTTAATTGATTTTCAGGTAAATAATTTTTACCATATACTTTTTTAGCAATATCATAATTCATTATGAAAAATCTTTCATAACTTTTTATACCTAATTTAACAATAGTATCTCCATATAAACTTGCTTTATCACCTAAATTATTTAATGTACTTTGTAAATTATAAGTTGAATAAACGCCAGTTACATAAAAATTACCACCTGCGGTTCCTGCATATTCTCTATCATAACCATTTCTAAATATAGAAGCTATTCTATCGCTTTTCGCTAGTTGATATACTATAGGTAAATTATGTGAGTCATTCTTCAATGAATCATAACTCACATTATCTATGTATTCTTCTATTGTTTCACGTATAATATTTTTAATATTCATAGTTTTATTTTAGTAATTTATTAAAAAAATTATAAAAACCTTCTTTTAAAATCGCCTTTTGTTGTTGTTTACTTTCATAAACTTCTTCACTTTCAACATCTTCTTCACTAATGTTTAATATGTCATATAAATCTTCAATTGAAGTTAACATAGGAACTTCTTCATTAATACGAAGTCTATTTTCTTGACGAGGCATGTTCTTGTTAATAAGACTAACGATAGCATTAATAATTTCTCTTAATTCATAATAATATTTGGGTGAAAAATTATCATTAGCTAAATTTAAACCCACTTTACGAGCATTTATGCGACATAATGCACATACAGCAATTAATACAGCTTCAATACCTTTTTGTCTATTCTCAGCTTTAACAATTTTAGCTTTATCTTCAATTAATTTATCAGCTAAATTACAAACCATTGTTTCAAATGCTGACATATAAGCATTTTCATTTTTAGTGTTTTGAGGTAATAACGCTTTTACATCAACAAAATTCTTTTGGATACCTTGCGCTAAAGCAGTTGTTAATAATTGAACATTACCAGTTTCATTATGGTAAATTTTATTAACATCATCTTCAGAAGAAAAACCATTTTGTAATTTATCATTTATAGCATGTTGATTTAATTCACCTGTTAAGTTATTTTTAAACCCAATTGTGTTATTAAAGACATCTTCTTCACCTTCTTTAACTGTAGTGTCAGAAACATCATATACTGGTTGCCAATGATAGTGCTTTCCAGCACCACTTCTACTTTTTATATCAACAAACTCTTGTTGTTGTTTTGATAAATCACCAAATTTCTTATCAGAATTATAACCAACTTGTGACATAGTATCATGATGTGATTGAACTTGACTATCATAAGGGACTAATATTAACAACCTTGTTGCATCAAGATTAATTTCACGATTATAATCACGTTCCCATTGCCTACGAGTTTTAACAAATGTTGCATCGGGTTTGTATTTTTTTACACGTAATGCTTGCTCAAATGCTAATTTCCAACCATATGTTGAATCACCAATATAATAAGGAGTGATTGATTGAATTAATGATTTCATATCTGGTTCTTCAATACGATTCATAAATTCTATCCACATTTCATCAGTAGATTTTTTTGCATCAGACATATCTTGCTTTGTCACTGCATCTTTCAAAGCATGTTTTAATTTTTGCACAAAGATATCTACTGTTGGCATTGCATAATGTCCAGTTGATTGAAGATATTCTAAAACCCCTAATATTTTTGCTGTATCGGGAAAATCATAAATAGAAGGTTTTGTTGTGGGAAATGATATTTCATCACCACGTTCAATACCTTTAAAATTTGATTGTATATATTGTTTATCTTCTTCAGTTAAATTTTTTAAATTTAACCAAACCTTTTTCACTTCAGCTTTTGTTCGCCAATCTTGTGTTGTTTGAGAATCTATAGAATATTTTAATCTAATTGCACTCATAAAATTTTTTACTTTATATATATTATATAATTATAAATATTGTATTTAAATACAATTTTGATATTTATTATATATAATAATTTTTAATGTTAAAAACATGAAAACAAATATATTAAACTATATAAATAAATTGCAAGGATATAAAACTGCAATTAAAAATTTACATTGGTCAAGCAAAACAATGTCAGAACATAAACTTCTTGATGAAATCGCTGATTCAGTTGCTAATAACCAAGATGAAATCGCTGAAATATGTCAAGGTATTTATGGGAAATTTAAACTTAATGAACTTAAATCAAAACGTTATAATATCATAAACAGTAAAAAAATGTTACATGATATGCTACGTGACACCAAATCATTTTATTCGTCTATTAAAGGTAGAGAATTGACTGGCGTTAGAAGTGTTGTTGAAACATTTATTGGCGATATTAATAAATTTATTTATCTTATGGAAATGTGTATCAAAGAAGATATTAAAAGAAATTTAATAGCATCTACATTAAATGAGAAGATTATAAAACTTAATGATAATGAATTAAGAGGTATCATCAAAGAAGCAATTAATAATACACTTTTTGATGACATAAATACATCAAAAGATATGAATATTGATGAATTTAAACAATTTATCATAAATTCTATGGAAGCGCAAAAACAAGATATTATTAATGATATTAATAAAATTAATCAAAAATCTATTGAAACTTTTAATATACTTAAAGATTTTATTAATAAATTTGATAGTATAGCAGATATATCAACAGCAAAAATCTCTTATAGCGAAAAAATTACTGAAGTCTATATAAAATTAAAACAAAGTAATTTAACTGATGATGAACTTGAATATTTAGAAGAATATGTGAATTCCATTACTCATGGCGTAAAAGGATTATATCTTTATGCTATGGTTAGCTTAGATTATAATAATTCAAAAAATGGTAATAAAACATATTATTTAACTATAACACTTGAAGATTCAATACCATACATGTATTTAAAATACATAAATAATGACTATTCATTTTAATTTTAATATATGAAGAAAATTTTTATAACAGAATCTCAATTAAATCATCTTTTGTTAGAAGCTGTTATGCCTTTGCAAGATATATATCAAAAATATTATTCAAACATTCCACAAAATGTATTCTCGCAAATTATAATAGCAGACCCAACATATAATAAACAAAAAGGAGATAAAATAGGGAAATATGGAAAATGGCTTCTTTCATTATATACAAAAAACCATTTAAAATTAGAAGATTTATATAAAGCAACTGAATATTTAACATATTTTGTCAAATATATTAATAAAATACAAGTAAAAGATATTAATAAATATACATCTTTACCTTCTTTATATAATGTAGTTAAAGAATTTATTGATAATCCTAATGCATCAACTTCTAATTCAGATGAAGCAAGAAAAGCAAAAGAAGGTGCAGAAAAAGCATATGAAGATGATAAATGGCTAATTGTTATACCTAAAACATATGAAGCATCTTGTTATTATGGGGCAAATACACAATGGTGTACAGCATCAAATAAAACAAGACAAAATTTTAACCAATATACTTCAGAAGGTCCACTTTTTATTAATATTGATAAAAAAACTAATACAAAATATCAATTCCATTTTGAATCAGATTCATTTATGGATGAAAATGATAGTGCGATACAAGAAACACCTATATATGAACAAATAGGATTATATGGAAATGCATTAAAATATTATGAAGAATCGTTACCCGAAGAGCAATATTTAAAATTAGTACAATATAAAAAAGAATTATATTCAAATGATTATATTGGTGTGCTTTATGCATGTTCAACACCTGTAAAGAAAACAACATGGATTTATAGTGAATATGAAGATAGGATTATTTGTGATGATTTAAAAATGTTTAATGTGGATTCAACATCAGAACAAATGATAGAATATGGATATGCCTTAATACCTAATATATATGGATATAAATCATTAATAACAGTATATGAAAATTCAGCACAATTGATAAGTAATTGCGTAACAAATGCATTGCATATATCAGAAGTTTTTGGAAATTTTTATCATTATGACCATTATATTATAGAATATAGAGATATTAAAGGTATATATAAATTATATGATTTTGCAAATGAAGAATATGTTTATAAAACGCCACAAAATGAAATAGATGATTATAACACACTTCCATATTCTAATATCATATATTATAAAAAAACAGATGGTACATATGATTTAGTGGATATTGATTATGGTAATGTACCATTATTAGGCCTTAAACCATATAATATGAATACTAGAGATGATTATATAATAATGTATGATGAACAAGGAAGAAATCTAATTAAAATATCATTAGAAGATATGTCATACGAAGATTATAATGAAGATAACAATAATTAAATTAACAAATACAAACATGGCAAAGAAACAAGTGATAAGACTCACCGAAGGTGATTTACACAATATCATTAAAGAATCTGTGAATAAAGTGTTGAATGAAAATGATTTTCACAGAGCATATAAAAGAGGTAAAAATCTATCTGTTTTAGGGAATAAAGATACTTATACTGATGATGAGGTCTTTGATTGCTTAGAAACATTGAAAAAGAAATTAGAACACGAAAGAAAAATGGCTTCTACGGGACAATATACTGAAAGTGGAGAAGCAATAAATTACCTTGTTGGTGCTATTAAAGGATTACAAGCATTCATTGATTCTCATTATTAAGAATCAAGCAGCCATTAATCCAACTTTAATATCTGTCCACTTGCTAACTATACCAATGGACATTTCAAACATATGGGCGAATCGTTCTGATTCGTCCATTTTTCTAGTATATTATTACCATATTTTTTGACTTTACCAAATTTTAACAAGCTAAATAGCTCATTTATAGACTATAAAAAATAATATTAGGTAAACATCTATATAATTTCCTTATTTTTTTTGTTTATTTAAAAATATTTTTGTATCTTTGCATAGAAAAAATAAAAAATAAACATTAAAAAAAAAATATTTTATGAATTTGCTAAGAAATTTTGGTAAAAATTGCTTTGATGCATTGCAAAGCTTCACAAATGAGATTCAAAAAGAACTTGAATCAACTAATTGGGACATGTTTGAGAAAGAATTTAATGAAATGTCTAAGGCTTTCAAAGAAAAACTTTCAACTTTCAAAATGAAAGTTAAAGAACAAGCTGAAAAATTTTATATTGAAGTTCCATTTGATATGGAAACTCAAATTCTCACTTATGAATTGCGTCCTAATTTGATTACTGTAACAGTTAAAAATGATGAAACTGAAACTTCATTTGAAGAAACAAGAAAGTATGAACGTTCAATACCTTCTTCATTTTTAGGTTGTACTATTACTGAAAAGTATTTAAAAAATGAAAAAGTGATGTTGTTCATTTGTACAAAAGCTATGAATGATGCTAATAAATGTGCAGAAGATTCAAAACCTTTAACAGCGGATGATGTAATAGCGACAATTAATGATACAACTTCAACAAATGAACCCACTCTTGATGACACTTTGGTTATTAATGAAACAACAAACCTCAATAATAATAGTATTGAAACAACGGCATCAACAATTTCATTAGAAGAAATGGAAGAAGCTGCTGAAGAAGCTATTGCTCATGAAGATATTATTAACAATGAAATTCTTCGTTTGTATAGAGAAGGGTGGTCTTATCGTAAAATTGGAAGAGAAGTTGGACTTAGCGATAAAACTGTTGCACGTAGGCTTAGAAAAATGGCAATGGGATAATAATATAAAGGTGACTTTAATAGTCACCTTTTTTGTTTTTATACAATATTTATTGTATAATAAATAGTTAATTATGACAAATAAACAAATTATATTAACAAAACGACAAATGCGTTTACTTGAAAATGAAAATTCTAATGCTTATGTTGAACCATCAAGTGATAGCACTGCTTCATTATCAAACGATTTAAATAAAACAAAAACGCAAAATCCAACTGATGATACTTTTGTTATTAATGCAAATTCTTATGATAACAATCAAAAAAACAATACTGTTACTTTAGATGTTAATGCGGATTCACCTAATGACGCATCACAAGAATTTCAAAGATTGCGTCAAAACCCACATGTGAGAAATTTAATGGCTAATACAAATGTAAATGCTAAAATTCATTTAAAAAACGAATCAACACAAAGATTAGAAGAATCATCTGTAATGTTTACAAAAAAAGAAATAAAAGAAATATTTAAAAAATAATTTATATGAAATTACCTAGTTTTTTATTTAAAAACCTTAAAAATCATAGTACTTCATTGGGGAATAATTTAGCATTTCCTAATGAACAAGATGTACCTTTTGATTATAAAGTGATAAAAAAACGCTTTCATAAAATTATTAATAGCTTAGATAATATTGGTTTAAAAGATATTTCTAATGTAAGTGAAGTTCAAAATTATTTATCTTCTTTGCTAAATAAATGCCGAGAATTAGAAGAACCTATAAAAAAACAATTAGAAAATATTTGCGAGGAAATTATACAAGATGTATTAGATGTTCCTTTAGATACTGTTCACTTAAATTGCCAATTAGTTAATAAAATTGAACCTAATAAATCAATGAGATTGCTGCCTGAAGATGCGGATAATAGAAATTTCGATTTTGAAGATGTTAATGAAATAGGAAACGTTAATAAAGTAATTTTAAAACGTAGATTTATTAATTCTTTAGTTTTAGGTGCAGCACATAAATATGGTACTTGGTATAGTTTATATGCTGATAAATTAATGAATCTTAATAAAGATTTATTGCCATTATATGAACAAATTGTTAACATTAATGATTATCTTTTATTTGTTAAAAAAGAAAAAATTAGTGATAAAAAACCAATGCAAGGAGCTTTAGTTGAAGTGAATTTAGCTAAAAGTGGTGAAAAAACTGAAATTAATGTACAAGGACTAAATTTTATACTATTATTAATTGAAACATTTAGAGGATTCTTTGAATTATTTGCTTCACATGGTTTACCCACTGATAATGAAAAAGCTAATTATATAATTAGACAAAGCGATTTCTTATTAGCTGAACCTTGGGATATGAGATTTGGAAGAGAATTATGGGATATGATTGATAATAATATCGAAAATACAGAGTATGTTCCATATTTCTTTAAAAATATTTGTGAATTACCAGTTGATGAATTTAATGATGTAATTCAAGAAATATTAGCGCATACCAAAAAAGGAAAAATGTATTATGAAAAATACTTAGAAAATGCACAAACTGAGTATGAAGAAAATAAACAATATAATAACACAAATTTTGACACCCAATCAATAAATCAAGATGATATAATTACTGATGCTTATTTTACGGCAGATGAATTAGGGGCAGATGAAAATGTTTTAAATGAAGATTCTTATGATAAAAATAATCAAGATTTAGCAGAAATATTAATTCAAACACCATATAACAACATAACATTCAATGCTGAAGAAATGGAAATACCAACCGTAGGTACTACCAATAAACATTATTATGTTTTAAATGTTATATGTGATGATGTACAAATACCTACAGAATTAGTATACTTTAGAGCTGAAACTGTTAATATTAAAGGAAAAACATTCTATCAATTACATATTCATGTTGCTGAAGAATTAAGAAGAAAAGGAATATCATTCAAATTATATCAAACATTTATTGAAAAATGTGGAGATGTCGTTTCATTATATCATAATCGAAGTGCATCTTGCTATAAAGATAATAATGTTGCAACTGATAATGATGAAGCTATTAATAATTTATGGAATAAATTAAATACACTACCAAATATTGTTGTTAAAAAATTAAAAAGGGGCGATAAAGTGGTTGGTGATGTAGCATACTATCAAAACTAAATAATAACATATCCTTAACGCACCTATAAAAAGTGACATGTTTAATAATAAAAATACTAACGAAAATATAATGAAAAAAGCATTAATTAGATTAACTGAACAAGATTTACACAAAATTATTAAAGAATCTGTTAACACTATTATAGAAAAAAATTATAAAAACTTTTTTAATAAAATAAAAGTTGCACAACATTTAAATGGGAAAAATGCAAAAGATAAACAAAATGAATGGGATGATTTTATGGCTAAAATTGATGCAATTAGAGATATCAATAAACATAGAAATGTTAGCAATATGAATCCACATGAACAAAAATTTAATAATATAATAACAAAAGATACTTTTGATATTGACTTTAATGACTTAAATGAACCAATAGAATTACAATAACAATATTATTATAATCGTATAATCAAAAAAAAAATAAAAGATTATACGATTTTTTTTTTAATAATATTAATATGATAAAAATTATAAAAGGTCTCATATTTTAACAGAAAAAAATTTCCAGGAATTTTTTTATAACCTTATTAATTAATAATTACCCCCACCCCTCTTATTTCTTAAAAAAAAATAAAGACCTTTGAAATTTAAGAAAAAAATTTTCCTGGGATTATTTACAGAACTGTTGCCCATTTTAAGACCAATAAATAGGGAGGGGTAGGGGTAGGGCTTGTCTAGGGAGGGGTGGTATATAGGGGTATGTTCCACATGGAACAATATGTTAAATAAATATAAATAATGTTAAGGAACATTATTTAAAATTCCTTAACATTATCATTTATGTTTATATTATTCAATATTGTCTGTTAGTTCTATATGATATTCCATTTTATTTTCTTTATTTAAAATGAAATACGAATTTTTTACAAATACAGCATCGCTAAAATCAATTTCATTATCATAGGTAAATTTTTCGTATTTCCATTCTGGGTAAATTTTATTTTCATTAGCGATTTTTGATAATTCAGCTTGGCAATTATAGATTATATCTCCCTTTGTAGGTTTAAAATCACATTCAATAGATGTTACAACAATATCATCTAAACAATCCTCATTTGCTATATGTACGAATACTTTTGCCATAATTGTAAGTTTTTTTAAGTTAGTATTTGTTTGTTTTGGTGTTGCAAATATAATACGAAAAAATGATATATACAAGTTTTTTTGTGAAAAAAAAATATTTTTTTCATTCCTTATTATATAATATATGTATATAACATTTTTGTTCTTTGCAAGATAACATAAATTCACTTTATTACGTCTTAAAACCGTTTTTAAGCGACTTTTATTTATAAGATTATAGTTTATACATTTTTTGTTTCAAACGCTCTTAAAAAGTTTTTTTCAGTTTATATGTAAATTTGTTGCTATTTTGTTTGGTGGTTTCATTTTTTTGTTGTACTTTTGTGGGTGTAAAGGAAGAAATTAATATAAACAATCCCGAAGAGCCTAATAAAGAAAAAAAAATTAAAAATAATTGCTTAAAAATTTGTGTATATCAAAAAAAAGTCTTATATTTGCAATGAAGTTAGAAACAAACAAGTATAAACCTTAAAAAAAATTACAATTATGAAAACTTTACAGCAAGTTATTACAAAGTGCACAAAAGGTCAGTTCCTCACAATCACAACAGCAACAACAGCCGTTGAGATGAACGAAAAGCAGTACAAAAAATCTCCTTATTTAGATAGAATAACTAAGGAAACAACCTATAAGGCAGTACGTTTCTGTGATTACGAAAATCTTTCAAGTACAAAGGAAAAGCGAGAGCAAGGTATTGAGGCGACAGCACCAACATGGTGGGAATGGGTGGAATTTCCTTTTATAGCTCGTCACAAGTCAAAAGGCACTCTTTATGTAGTAGTTAAACCAACAACCGAGATACCAACGGCAAAATTTTTCCTTGATGGGATTGAGGTTAAAAAAGCCGATATAGCAGACGGATTGAGAAAAGAGAGTGCAAAAGAAAGTACAGTATATATGATAAAACTTAATAGTGTTAAATATCTTGCGCAAGGCAATATTCTTTATTGCAAAGAATAACGGACTTAAATAAGTACAGAATAGGTGGTCTTTCAAGACTACCTATTTTTTTTGTTTATAGTTTTCCGTTAATATATTCTATTTAGTAATATTCAATCATAAATTGCCTTATAAGCCCATGAGAGCCGTTTTAAGCAAATATTTTTTAATTTATGATAGTTTATATATATTTCAAACAAAAACGTCTTATAAAGTTTTTTTAATATTTAGGCTAAAAATTAACTAAAAAAATTTGGTTAATTCAAATTATTGTCGTACTTTTGTGGTGTGAAAATATAATTTGATATTTTATATATAAAAAAAATCATTAAAGTATTGTATATATTATTTTTTTGTAGTATATTTGTATCAGTAATAACAATTAAAAAAAACAAAAGCTATGAAGAGAGAAATTTTGATTATTGCCGTATCACTTTTATTGTCAGTTTTAACTAATGAGTATTTGTGTTTAACATTTGGCTCTTGCATCAGTGCTATTTTGCTATCTTTAAAATTGGATAAACTTTGTAAATAGGATTAGTAATTTATTAGATATGGTGGTAACTTAAATGTTACCACCTTTTTTTTGTTGTATTTGACTCATAAAAGGCTCTCTATGCGATTTTTATTTGTTTTATGATAGTTTATATGATTTTGAAATAAAAATGCCTTAAAAAGGTTTTTTTCGTTTATGTGTGATTTTATTGCTGTTTTATTTGGTGTTTTCGTTTTTTTTGTTGTACTTTTGTGGTGGTGAAAGGTGAGAGTTTGTATTCTTTTGCCCGATATAAAAAAAGTTTGAAAATATTTCTCAAAATGCTTGGATATATCATTTATTTGCCGTATCTTTGCATCGAAGATAACAAACAAATAGTATTAATCAATTTCAAAAATTAAGAATTATGGCAAACGTAACAATGAGCTGTTTAGAGAGTACTAACACAATCGTAGTGAATGGTGTTAAAATGCTTATGAGCGACTATCGTAAACAAATTAAAGCCAATCAGCCTAAAGCTAAAAAGGTTAAAAAAGAAAAGTCAGATATTGCCTTATTGCAAGAAGAAATACAAGCAATGGTAAAAAAGGTTACTTTGTTGAAAAGTCTAAATGCTTATTACGACCATGCTTATAAGCAATGGGGAACAATCGGTAAGGACATTTGCGAGCATGTTTGTATTAAAAAGCACTTTATTGCTTACAGACAGAAATTGCGTGAGATTAAAGCTACCATGCAAGTAATAGAGCAAGCAAGCAAGCGTAGTGAAAAATCGGTCTTTGCTTACTTTGAGAAATTAAGTTGGTTGCTTGATGATATGCGTGAGTGCATTGATAATCTTTGCAAAGGTATTTCTAAAAGTGGTATGCTTGAGAGATATAGAGGACATGAATGTATCATAGGTAAAGACAAACGCTTAGGCTTGAGGGTGTTAATGGGTAGAACTTGGGCAGCTACTAAAGACATGAATGTAACAATTAAGCGTTTGCAAGATATTAGAACCGAGGGTTTAGACCCATTTGAGTACACAGAAAATACTTTCATTCGTTTTGTTGATAGTATGACAAAGAAAAAGTAGATGTACTTAAATAAGTACGATAGGTAGTCTTTAATTAGGCTACCTATTTTTTTTACTTTTTAATAAAAATAATTATGTAATTATTTGTTTATTCCAAAAAATAGCATTATCTTTGCATAGGATTTAGTTAAATAGTTATGATTGATAGCGATTATAAAAAATCAAATGAGATAATAGATATAAAGCATAAAAGGTTTAATAAGAAATATATTAAAGTATTATCATCTTGTGAAACCTTATCAGAGCGCGTAAAACACTCTCAGTTGCTTTTAAATTATCTTTGTGATATATTTAATATAATTGATGTGAAATTGGTTGTGAGCAATTCTCCACAGCCAAAAAAAGGAAGAGGGGCTTTGTGTGGTTATTATGACGGTAGTAAAATTAAGATATATAATTTAACATCAAAGAAACATGCTGTTGTTAGTATAAAATCTTATATTGATACTTTATTACATGAATTTATGCACCATTATGATAAGCATAAAATTCATTTGGTTAATAGTTATCACACATTAGGTTTTTATAAGCGTATAAGTGATTTAAAAAGCAAATTAAGTTAATTAGATTATGCTTTCATAATTTTTAATTTTATTATATTGTTTGTTTCTTGAGGGTGCTACATTGTGAAATGTGGCACTCTTTTTTTGTCTATAATTTGGACTACACAAAAGTAGTTATAATTTCGTTACAAACCAAATAAATTAAGGTAATTAACATAATTTTAACACAGATATAAATTATTGTTAAATATGTTATTAAGTGTTGCATATATGATATAAATGTATTATCTTTGCATCAGTAATTAACAAATAAGTTTTAAAATTATGGATAAAAAATATCAGTGTGTTCTTTATTTGGGTGGTAAGGTGTTAGCTCACTATGTTATTAAAACACAACCTAAAGATGGTGATGTAATTACTTATAATGGTATCAAGTATAGATTTTTTAGTGTATTTGTACCAGCTTGTATTGGTAATTCTACTTATATTGTTCCTTGCCTTGTGGAAGAAATTGGCAAAGTACGTTATAAATGGAATGTAACTTGCAATGATGGCTCAATTGATGAGGATAGTGAAAAAACATTTGCAAGTGAACAAGAATGTTACGAAGATATGCGTAATGCCGCATTAGAAAAAATGAAATGGAATACAGAGTTTCTTCATGATTTTGAAGATGATGAAACAATAGGATATGAAGTTAAATTTAGTCCTCGCAAAATTACACATAATTCATATAGTGGGTTATATACTTATACAATGATTGAAATAACAGCATTGGAGGAGTTGCAACAAAGAATGAATAGATGAAACTATAATACTTAAACTAAAAAGAGAGCTTAATATACGGCTCTCTTTTTTTTATTTGTTAAAAGTGTTAATTTATTTGGTAGTTTCACGGATTTTCATTACTTTTGTGTAGTGAAAATAGGATTACAAACCAAACAAATTAAATTATTGTTAAATATGTTTTTAGGTGTTGCATATATGGTATAAATGTATTATCTTTGCATCAGTAATAATAATTAAAACTTTAAAAACTATGAGAAAAGTTTATATTATATGTAGAAAAATAAAGGGTATTGAATACATTTACCATAGTGATGATAAATTTTATATGGGATATATTTCAATGGGTGGTTGTGTTACTAAAGTATATAAAAGCAAAATAAACGCTGAAAAATGTATTCAAAGAAAAGGTTTAATTAGTGCTTATATAAAAGAAATTGTGTAAAAGATTTGTTTATTAAAAATCTTTTTCTTACCTTTGCAGTGACAAAATAAATAATAACAATTAAAAACAAATACGACTATGAAGAAATTAATGATTGAATTTATGGGTAAAAAAACTATTAAGTTGAATGATGTTACTTCTAATAGTATAATATTAGTTGAAGATAGTGTACCTTTTCACGCAAAGAAAATACTCCATGTATCAACCAATGATAAATTACAAGCTCTTAAAACAGCAATAACATATTTAAATACATTGGCTAAAAAGAATGAATTTGAGCTTGTCACTTATAATGTAACTGAAATGCCTTTGTTTATCAAAAATCCTAAAACAGATATAGATAATTATCTTAATGAAATTTGGACAGATGAAAAATACAAAGGTAATTTTGAGCTTATTATAGATGCTCTTTATAAGAAATACGAAAAAGAGGCTTATGCTTGTAGCATTACTCCAAGTGGTATTACATTTGAAGAATTTGCATCAAGAGTGGTTAATGAGCTTTGTGATGAAAGAGATAGAGAAATGATTTATATTTTTGTTGCACATAACTAATTTAATATTATTAAAATAAAAAGCAGAGGGTATTAATTTACTCTCTGCTTTTTATGTATATAAAAATTACAAATAAAATTCTATTTTCACTACACAAAAGTAGTCAATTTTCATGAAAATACCAAATAAATTAACACTTTTAACATTTTATTTAATGTGTGTTAAAAATATGTTTAAGTATTGCATATATCATTTATTTGTATTATCTTTGCATACACAATTAAAAAACAAATGAAATTATGAAAATAACATTGAGGTTTATACGAAATTATGCAAAAGAACATGGTTTGTCAATTCGGTTTAGAAATGGCAAAGATAATGAATTTACTATTTTTATTTATGACAAATCTAAATCCAATAGATATATAATAGGTTTTGATGGTTCAAGAACGGCAACAACATATAATCTTGAATATTGTTGTAAACAAGCATATAAATTTATAAAATCTTATAAATGAATAATTTTTTTTTTGTGAAAAAAATTGGTAGAATAAAAAATTATTCTTATCTTTGCAATACCAAAAAGAAATGATAACAATTAAAAAAAATAAAGATTATGAAAGAAAAATTTTATTTAATCATTGAAGAAATTGTTGAGGAATGTTCTAATTACTCCCCAAAACCTAAATTGTTTAAGAATGAAGAAAAAGCATACGAATATTATAATGAAAGAAAAAAAGATGTGCTATCTGAAATAGAAAAAAAGGATTGGGAAGTTGAAGAGTCTTGCGACCAAATTGAAACATACGAAGAAGGATATTTTACGCAAAATAGGCATTGTGTTTATATTTCAGAAATTGAAGTAGAAGAATAAAAATATTAACAATTTAACTTATAATAAACATTTGTCAAAATGAAAAAAATTCTATTTATTGTCTTGGGTGTACTAACTTTGTTTTTGATTGCTTTTAATGCAATTTATACTATCGAAATGGTTGATAGTGCAGAAATTGGTATTATGGTTAATAGAACGGGAGAAAATCGAGGGGTTTCTGATGTTGAAATTAAAAGTGGTTGGGTTATTTACAATCATTGGACTAAAGAGCTACACACTTATCCCTCTTTTGCGCAAATTGTAGATTATGAGCCTTTTGATATTCAAGATAAAAAAGGAACAATCTTTCACGCAGACCCGACAATCGAATATTATGTAAGTAGGGATAATGCACCAAAAGTATTTCTATCTTATCGTACTACACTATCAGACCTTAATAAAACAATGATTTTGAGTGAGGTTAAAAATGCTTATAAGGATATTAGTGGTTTGTATGAAACTGATAGCATTATTAACAACCGCCCTCAATTTGAAGAAGAAGTTAAGCAGTTGCTTGCAACACGTTTGAAAAACAAAGGTGTAACTTTGAATGATGTTCAAAGCTCGGTAAAACCTAATCAAGCAATGCAAAAAGTGATTGATGATAAGAACGCATCTATTCAAAATGCACTTAAAATTGAGAATGAAAAAAGAGCTGCTATCGCTGAAGCTGAAAAACTTGTAACAAAAGCAAAAGGAGAAGCTGAAGCAAATAAAATTGTAGCCAATTCAATTACACCTACACTAATGCAATGGAAAATGATTGAAAAATGGAATGGTATTGCACCTCAAGTTATGGGTGGTAATGTTATGCCAACATTTTCATTGAAATAAAATAATTTATAAACAAATATCCCACTATCTTAATTGATAGTGGGTTTTTTGTATTTGTTATTCTTTCACACCACAAAAGTAGTGAATAATTTTGAATTAAACAAACTAATTAACATATTTAACGTTTAAATTAATATTTGTTAAAAACATGATTACATATTGTATATGTTATATTTTTGTATTATCTTTGCATAAGAAATAACAAATAAACCTTAATAACTATGCAGATTACAAAAGAATACATTAGACAATCATTTGACAAATACAATAAACTTTATTTCAAAAATGAGTTGGTACGACCTTTGTTTAAAATAACAAGAGGTAAAACAATATTAGGACAATTTTGCGTACATCAAATGTATGGATTGCCAATAACTATTATATCAATATCACAATATTATGATAGAACGGAAAAAGAGTTTGACGGAACCATCATTCACGAAATGATACATTTATTCATTTGGCAAAAGAAAATAGCTGACACAAGCTCTCATGGACGTATGTTTAAAAAAATTGCTGAGCATATTAATCAATATGGTTGGAATATTCATGCTTACGATAATACACCTAAAAAAGTATCAGAAAAATATCTTGATAAAGAAAACCATATTATCACTTTTATAGATGCGCAAAATTATGATTGGGTAATTAAAGTTGCTAAAAATAAAGTAAAACACTATTATGATTTTTGCAAGCAACATTTTAAAAATGTAAATTATTTTATTTCAAGTGACGGAAATAAATATAAAAGTTTTACTGTATGTCGAAATAAAATAAGAGGTAAAATGTTTACCAACAAACAAGATTTTTTAGATTTTATAAATACTGATATTGCATCAGTCGTAAATAGACCACCTATTCATATTGGATAGGTGATTTTTTTTTATGTTAAAAATGTTAATTTATTTTGTTCTTTCATTTTTATTTACTACTTTTGTGTAGTGAAAATAGAATTAATTATTAATTACTCCCGATATAAAAAAAGTTTGAAAATAATTGTTCAAACGCTTGTGCAATTCAGAAAATATTCTTATCTTTGCATCAGTAATAACATATTAAACCTTACGACTATGGCAAAAGAGAAAATAATTTATCAAGTAAACGAAAAACATTTCTATATAAGCCATAATACCGACTATTTGAGCGCAGTTAGTCCTTTTCATAAGGAATTGGCTTATAAGAATAAAAAAAATGCTCTTGCGGTGTTTAATAGCCTTATAGAGGATTATAGGAATGATGCACACACAATCAATGAACAAAAATATGGTGCTGATATAATCCAATTTATAATGAGTAATAAAAGAGTTGTTATTTCAATAGATTATATAACTTTAAAATAAAACTTATGGAACGATATAAAAAAACACAAAATAATGACAATAGAAGATATTGTATAATGTTTGGTACTGAAAATAAAAAAACATTTTATTTATCAAACAAAGGTATTGTGCAATTTGAAAATAACACAATACCAACAAACGAATTTATTCAAAAAGTAAAATGGTACACTTTAAAAGGTGCTAAATGTGTTAATACTAAATTATGGAATAAATATTCATTTGGTAGAAATGAATTAAGAATAATTCAATCATTAAGTATAAGCGAAAGTGAATTAAAAAAACACAACCCTATAACAATTGCATATTACGTTTGGAATATATTTGATAAATAAAAAACATTGCAAAAGTATTGTTAAACAAATAAACAAACAATAATATGGATTTGACATTGACTTATATTAAGAAAGCATTTGTGAAATATAATAACAGAGTTAGCTCAAAGAAAAAAGATTGGTTTAGCAGAATAATTTTAATAATTTTAAATATATTGTTTTATTTTAGCCTACAAATAATAATAAGTTTGATAATTGTCAATTTTAACATTTAAAATAACGAATGTTAAAAACATATTTAGGTATTGCATATATCAAAAATTATTCTTATCTTTGCATACACACAATTAAACAAATAATGTTTTATGAGAAAAATAACTGAAACTTTAAGAAATGAATATCTTAATTTAAGAAATAGAGTTTTTAACGAAATTAAAAATTTACTTGTTGAATTAAACAATGAAGTGGAAATTCCTTATGATATTTCCGAAAAATGTTACATTTGTATTGCATATAATGGTGGAAATCATCCAGAATATAACTCAAATGTATTTAGTGAAGTTGAAGTAATTGTACTCAATAAAGATAATGATGTTGAGGTGTATTTTACTGATGGTGCTATGCAAGAATTGTCTGAAAATAGTATTGATGATTACTTTACTATTTTAGACTTATTGATAACAATTAAAGAAGAAAAAACTAAATAAATATTTGGTAGATTAAAAAAATTTTTCTTATCTTTGCATACCTAATTAAAAACAATACAATTATGATACAAGACATTGTTATTAGAGCAGAGTTTCTTATTGATGATTTAAGAAAAAGCATTTTTGTTAATAATGAATTTCATCCGTTAATTGCAAAAGCTTGGAAAGATGATATACGTTATCTTATTGCAAATGGAATGGAGGGGGAAAATGAACAAATATATAATTTCAATGATAAAAACGATTTGAAAGAATGTATTGATATGGGGCTTGATGCAGAGGATATTGCATATCTTGTTCATCAATATAAAGAAAATAATGATAATACTAGTTTTTTCACATATACCAATACAAAACAAATGTATGGTTTACATATCCTTTCAAAATCCGATGTATTAAATGCTATTTCAAAACAAATTGAGAATATAGCATATAACATATTAAAATATCCTTACAATGAAGTTTATGCTGACTTATATAAAGAATTTGTTGTACCAATGATTGAACAACAAATAGCATAAAAATATAAATAAAGAAAAGAGCAATTTCCAATAAGGAGGTTGCTCTTTTTTTATATTCATTCTTTCACACCACAAAAGTAGTAAAAATTAATGAAATATGCAAGTGTTTTAACACTTTTAACAAATATATTTTTTTATGTTAAAAACATATTTAGGTATTGCATATTTCAAATAAAAGTCCTATCTTTGCATAAGAAATAACAAATAAAACATTAAATACTATGAGTACAAAACGACAAATAGCAATTAAAGCTAAAGTAAAACGAATGATTAAAATTGCACTTGAAGATGCAAGCAAAGATTGTGATAAATTGCTTAATTGCGGTGCTATTGATATAAATGAGTTTGAAAATGATTATTTTCTTCCTAAAATCATTGCATCAGTATTACTTGATAAAGCAAGTTATCAGATTGAACCAATGTCAAAAGAGGGTAAACAAATTAAAAAGAAATTATCATATTATGTTTAAATACTATGGGAAAAATATTATCATCTAAATTCTATTGTGTATCTCTTCATTTAAATGGCGGTGGTGCTGATAACATTGCTTATACAAAACCTCACGCTAAAAAGATAATGGAAGATTATCTAAATGAATGTAGATTGCGACAAATAGAGGGAGAAGTAGTATTGTCTAAAGTTTACGTTGAAAACTACACCAATCATACCGAAGAAGAATATTTTGATGGGGTAATTGATGATGTTAAAGAAACTTTTGTTGAAAGAATTAAAATATCATTTAATTAACCTATAAGGTACTTAAATAAGTACATATACAAAGAGTGCTTAATAAAATAGGCACTCTTTTATTTTTATATTTTTTCACTACACAAAAGTAGTCAATTTCCGTGAGATAACCAAATAAATTAACATTTTTAACAAATATATTTTTTTATGTTAAAAATATGTTTAACTATTGCACTATTAAAATATTATTCTTATCTTTGCATATACAATTAAAAAAAATACAATTATGGAAAAAGAAGTTTATATATTATATTCGGCAGATGCGTGGATAAGCACAGATAGTTTATCAGTTATTGCAGTTTGCACTAATATTGATAAAGCTGTTAAATTAGCAAAACGGTATGCAAAAGCTAATGATGAAAAACTAACTAAATATGAGGAAGAATGTTTATTAAATAATAGGCAAACTCAAGGTAGAGAAATAAATTTTTATATTGAAAAATGGATAACAGATAAACTTATTTAAACTATGAAAAAAGCATTTTTGGTAACAGCAAATGTAACAACAAGAGTAGTTGTTGATGTAAAAGTTGGTAGAGATAATTCAGAAGATTATGATAAAATTATTCAAAATGCAAAAGAAAGGCTAATACATAATCTTTCCAATGATTATGTAGACCAAATTGAAGATGTAAGGGAAGATAAAGATGTGCCATATAATCCTATCAATGACGATGTGGATAATATCATATATAAATGTCCTGAATGTGGAAAAAAGCTAACACAAGGGGATTGGGATTATAATTATGATACCGCAAAGCTTGATTTTGTATGCCCCGAATGTGGGTGGGTTGGTACTGACAATGAAATTATAATGATTTAATTCTTAATATTTATAGTCATAAGCTTTAAGCCTACTTTGTTGTGAAACAAGGTAGGTTTTTTTATTGTTAAATATGTTAAAACATTTGCATAATTCATTGATTTTTACTACTTTTGTGTAGTGAAAATAACATCAAAACCATAATTAAATTATTATAAAAAAAACATCAAAAGTCTTGCATATCTCAAATAAAATGCTTACCTTTGCATCAGTAATAACAAACTAAATAAATAACACTATGAAAAAAGAACGTAAACTAATTATAGAGCGTTTAGAATGCTTGGTGCATAAAAGATTAACAAGACAAGATTTAAAAATAGCATTATGTAATATTTTTAATGTAAGCGACATTAAATTAAAAATAAATACGGAATTAGATAGTGCAGATTATTCATACATATTTGCTATTACTAAACCTTATATTGGTGGTGTGTTTGATATATATTATCTACCTACAAGAGAAAAAGAAAATAATCTTTGTAAAAATTATATAACCGAAGTAGGATATGTATTTGATATGTAATTTTTAGCATTAAACTATTGCATAATTCAAATATAAAAAAGCGTTTAATTTTAAGTGTTTTTATTATGACAAAAAAAGAATTTAAGGCAAATATAATCTATTTGGAAAATGTAGGGGTAGTTGTTAGCGAAGATGTTAGTTGGAGAAATTACCCATTTAGCCGAGAACTGTATTTTGAAACACCATCGGGCGGCGACTTTGGTATTTCTGTCGAAGAGGTAACACGCGAAAAGGTTTTAGAATACCTTGATGATTACGATGTAAACGAAGAGTGTATTTTGTGGTGGAATAGTGGCAATTCGTCATTTAGCAACATTAAGGCTCTTTACGAAGATATTAAGCAGTGGTTAGAAGATTTCAAAAAGATTGCGTATAATATGCCGTATTAAAAAGGAAACATATAACCGAAGTAGGGTGTATATTTGATATGTAATTTGTTATAAAAAAATGTTATTATGAGTAAAAAATATAGTTGGATAAAAGAGGGTGCTAAATGTAAATGGAATGACCCAGCTATTACAGAATATCCAAAAAATGAAAGAAAAGAAATTCTAAACAGAGTTTTTACCATTATTAAGGTAAATTGTGATAATGGTAAAATTGATGAAGATACTATTATCGAAATTGATGATAATTTTTCATTTGTAGAAGTTTATGCAGATGAATTAAAAAAAGTCTAATTAAAACTTGTATATATCAAATATTATTCTTATCTTTGTATACACAATTAAAAACAATACAATTATGAAAACAACAATTTATATCGTATCTTACAGTTCGTTTTTTGAAGAAATATGTAATAATGTAATACCATTTACCAATATCAATGATGCAATTGATAGTGCTAATGCGTATATTGATGAAGTAAATGATAATATGCCTTTTGATGCAGTTGTTGAAAAAAATTTCAATGATTATAAAAATGGATATAAAGAAATTAACATAACTAATATACACAATGGTTATACTTATTTAATTTCAATTACGGAAAATAAAATAGCAATTTAATATGGGTAATAATACTGAACATCTACAAATAAATGAAATCATAATCAGAATTTGCCCAATCACTAAAAAAGTTGTTCTTGCACAATATTTAGGTGGGAATGAAATTATAGATTTACATAGCAACACAATACAAGAAGATATAAAAGAAGTTTTAAAACATATTAAACCTTACATATAATTTATACCTATGAAAAATTATGTAGTATTTATATTCGGTCAATGGCAAAAGATTGAAAAAGTTGAAAATCTCAACACTCAAGTAATTATAAATGAGTTTTTTCAAAAAAAAATTATTGATGGTGTAGAAACTCTAATTTATAGATTAGGGGAATGGAATTTGCAAATAAAACACGTAAATTGTAGTATTGTAGTCAAAAATTGCAATTACAAAGTGATTGAACTAATACCAATAGGTTATTTGTTTAAAGTGAAAACTTATGACATTGCACCTAATAATAGTCCAATAGAAACTATTGCTGAAGTTGGTACATTCCTAACATTCAATAAATGTTATAATGAAATGAAAATCTATGCCGTAAAAGATATGGCAAATGATATTGATGTTGAACAAGATTTTAATGATGAAGAAACATATAATTGCGATATTTCTTTTGAAAAAGAAAAAATAACTTGGAGTAATGGTGGCAAAGTAATGATATATGAGGTTGTAAAGTATTAAGTTTGTTTTGTTTGTTAATAAGAGCAATCTATCTATATTTTTTAGGTAGATTGCTTTTTTTTTATTTGTTAAAAGTGTTAAAACACTTGCATAATTCATTTTTATTTACTACTTTTGTGTAGTGAAAATAGAGAGATAAAATTATGAAGGGTTAGGGTAAAATATATTAAAAATAATTGCTCAAACTGTTGCATAATTAAAATATATTTCTTATCTTTGCATAAACAAAATAAATAATAACAATTAAAAACAGATACCATTATGAAAATTATATTTAAAAGATTTGAAAATTTAACATCAGCAGAGCTTTGGGATATTCGTTTAAAAGTTGTTGTTAATAGTGTATATCTTAGCGATTATGAAAATCAATATGGTATCAATAATGTGTCTTTATGTAATTTCTTTGAGGGATATTATGATTTTATTTGTGAGCTTGCAGAAGAAAAATTTGGAAAAAATATAGCACATAGTTTGGTATTACCTCATTTTGATAATGAAGAAAATCTTTATCGTTGGTTTAATTACTATGATGATTTTGATTGGATTGTTTATAATTATGATGAAGATATTAAAGATTTAGCAAAAAGTATCATTGTTGATGAAGATTTTGATTATGATTTATCCATAGAACAAATAGAAAAAATAATCTTTAAAATTCTACAAGATAAAAAATATACTTTGAACGAATTGTGTGATTTATATTTGTATTCAAATAAAATAAATGATTTATTAAAACAATACAATTATGAAAAAAATTTACATTATAGAAATTGAAAATGTCAATGATTTTGAGTGTCTTGACAATGGTATCACTGCATTTGAGAAAGAAGATGATGCAAAAAAGTTTTATAAAGAAACACTTGATACCATAAAAAAAGATAATGCAGAAGTGTTAGAGAATTGGGAAATTGAAGAAGATGAAAATTCATTTTCAGCATACCCAGAAGGTAGGTATTTAAAAGACCATTTTGATTTATATTTACAAGAAATAACATTGCACTAATATGGCAAAGAAACAAATTGTAGTAGGTTTTGATGTAGAGATTGATAGTCCAATTTCAGTATTTGAATTGACTGATAGACAAAAACACGAAAAAGCATTATATGATGAAAATGCAGTTATTTATGATGATATTCAAGATTTCTTTGGAGATATGAACGCTGATTTGGTAGATACTGAAAATAAATATTGGTTTTACATAACCATTGATTGAGAGTGAGATAATCACTCTCTTTTTTTGTATATTATCTCACACCACAAAAGTAGTCAATTTCCGTGAAAACACCAAACAAATTAACGCTTTTAACATTTAAATTAATGAATGTTAAAAATATGTTTAAGTATTGCGTAAATAAAATCTTTTTATTATCTTTGCATACACAATTAAAACAATAATGATTATGAAAAATAATGATTTGAAAAAAGAGTTTATAAGTGGTGGTATAGGCATAACAAGAGAAGATTATGAGAGTATGCCTTGTGCAATGTATGCAATGGAGTTTACTGATGCACAAATGCAAGAACTTGTAGATGAAATTGCAAATGTGTTATCGTCTCAATATGGGTATAATGAATATGAAATTTCTTGTCTTGAAGAAGATAGTCAAGAATTGGAAGATTATTATGACGCATTTTGGCGAGAAATGGAAAATATTGCTCTTGATATGGGTATGCGTTACTATGAAGATATGAGTGATGAAGAATATATGAGAATAATTGGCAAATAATTTGCATATATCAAAATTAATTCTTACCTTTGCAACACAATAATTAAAACATATAATAATTATGAGAAAGATTACAAACATTATTTGGGACACTGATGGGGATAAAAAACTACAAAAATCATTACCCAAAGAGGTAGATGTTCCTAAAGAACTTGGTTTATACGACATTGCCGATTATCTCTCGGATGAATATGGATTTTGTGTGTTTGATTTTGAATGTGACCTTGATGATTAAGTCTTAAAAATTAAACATTATGAAAGATAGTTTATTTATTTTGATGGAAATCGGTACACATATAAATAATGTGGTTGAAGAGTGCATACAATTACGGAAAGAAAATAAACGATTAAAAGAAATTGAAAAAGAATATAATGATTTTCTTAACAAGTGTGTTAATGACGCAAATAGAAATATTGGAATAACAATAAAAGCACTACTTGATAACGAAAATTAACATTTAAAATTTGCATATATGAGAAAAATGTAGTATCTTTGCATCGTTGAAATAATACATACAAATATATCTGAAACGTACCAGAGGAGAAACGATTTTCTAATCGGTGTGGACAAATGGGGATTGTGGTAAACAATCTGTTACTTCGGTAACTTCGCAAGTTCAAATCTTGCCGTTTCAACTATATAGGTACTTAAATAAGTACATAACAATTTTAAATAAAATTTAACTAAAAAACTATTGAAAAAATTTGTTTATGTAATATATTTATAGTATCTTTGCATTGTTAAAATGAAAAAAAATAATCTTTCTGAGTTTTTAGGACACCTTTTGAAAAAGTCAGCATAAAACTATAATAAAGGATAAAATGCAAGAATTTTAAAAGAAAGATTTGAAATATTGGTCTATTCGTTCAATAGTAGGATGATACTCTGTCACAGTATAGAAGACGGGGCGGAACCGTCATAGACCGCTTAGTATAAATTCTTCAAAAGAGAATAATATAGATTGCCCCTTAGTATATTAGTTTGATTACATCTGATTTTGGTCCAGATAAGGGCGGAGCGTAACCGTCAGGGGCAACTATAAAAAAATATTTCTTTGTGTAATGAACTTTTCTTAAATTAAGAAATATTTATAATAAAAGGTAGTTACACAATGAAACAAATAGATGAAATAATTAAATTACATAATGAAGGTTATTCTTATAATAAAATAGCAAAAAAATTAAACATTTCTAAATCACTTGTAGCATATTATTGTAATGAGAAAAGGCAGCAAGAACGATTGGAGAAACGAGAAATTGCTTTGCGAAATAAAGAAGAATATGAAAAATTAATTTGTAAATTAATTGAGGAAAATCAAAATTTAAATAGGGTATTATTTTTATTAGGTAAACGCAGTACTAATACCAATTATGATTTTTTAAAGAATATTATTAAAAAATATAATATAGATACAACTCATTTTACTCATGATTTAATAGTTGAAAAAAGAAGAAAAAAATTAACTTTTGAAGAAATATTTTGTGAAGAAAGCAAAATGAAATCAACCCCTAATGTTAAATCAAAAATTATAGAATTAGGTTTAAAAGAGTGGGTATGTGAAAAATGTAAAATGAGAGAATGGAATGGAGAACCAATACCATTAGAATTACATCACATTAATGGTAATAGGCACGACAATAGATTAGAAAATCTACAACTATTATGCTGTAATTGTCATGCTCAAACAGAAAACTTTTGTGGTAAAAATATTACTAAAAAAGAAAAAAAAGTTCATATAAAAACTAAAGTACATCAGAAAGCACAAACAAAAAATATACAACAAACTAAATGTCCCAATAAAGAAATACTAATTGAACAATATAAGGAATTAGGTTCTTTTAAAAAAATTGGTGAATATTATAATGTTAGTGATAAAGCAGTGCAAAAATGGTTTAAAAAATATGAATTACCTTTTAAAGTAAAAGAAATAAGAGAATATATTATTTCCATATATGGAAAACAACCTCAATGGTATCAATATATGGAAAATAGAAATATGGATAATACTTTAAAAAAAATATCAAGACCTATTGATGTGTTTAATTGTGAAAATGAATTATTATATACATTTGCTTCAATAAATGAAGCAAGTAGAAATTTAAATATTGATACTACTACGATTAGAAGAATTTGTCAAGGTAAAAAGGTAAAAAAAACTAATTTGATATTTAAATATCATAAGCCTAAAGATTAATTTTTTTTAAAATTTTAACATTTAAAATTTGCATATATGAAATAATATTTGTATCTTTGCATTGTAAAAAAAATAAACAAGGATGCCCCGATGGTGGAATAGGTAGACACGTGGGATAGTTTTGAAATAAGAACTAGTCCCCTTTTATATGGAAACGTATAATAGCAAATCGGTTTAATTCGGCTGAAATAGGATTGTGGAGGGCGAGCCAAGCAAGAAATACATTTCTTGAAGGTGTAGAGACTAGTGGAGAAATAAAGTTTTCTTAATAACCACATTAACAACCGATACCTAAGTTACATTTGTAATATGGTAATGAGATAGTCCAACTGATTGATAATCAATTGCTTAAAATCCCATTCCGATTGTGGAGTGCAAGTTCGATTCTTGTTCGGGGTACAAAAAGAGGGTAATTTACCCTCTTTTTTTTTATCTACAATCTCACACCACAAAAGTAGTAATAATTCTAGACATATACAAGTGTTTTAACATTTTTAACAATTATATTATTATATGTTAAATTCATGTTTACCTATTGTATATATGAAAAAATAGTATTATCTTTGCATAGACAAAATAAATAAAATAGAACTATGAAAAAGAGTTATTTAGAATTGATAAGAGAGTTTATAGGTAAGGGTGGTTTTGTTGCGTTTGAACACGGATTTACAAGACCTCAATATGAACTAACTAATATATGGGGTGTTGATACTAAATTTATTTATTGTGGCATTTCTCAAATTCTATTAGAGAGGATAGATGAAAAGAAATTAAAAGAGATTTATGAGAGTTTGAAAAATTATTTAGAATATTGCCAAAGTTTTGCATAAATATGAATAGAAAAACAAACAAAAAAATAGCATTATTTGATAATCTTACAAGTAGATGTATAGAAATCTTGCAACTTACATTTGATAAGGGTGGGAATGTTATTAGCAATGGGGAAATAATGGAATGGTGTGATGTTGAAGCAATTTCTTTATCAAATCCAATTCCTTATGATAATGATAAAATAGATGCAATATTATTCTTTGGGGATGGTACTATTGAGTTTCATTTGGAAAAAGAATGTGATGCAATAAATTGGTATTATTTTTCAACTGATTTTATAAAATTAGTATTAGAAGAAATAAATAATAAAGACTATGAAAAGAGAATTTAAATTAGCAAATGAGTTAAGATGTTTTTTAGTTAAAGTTAAGGAAGAAATAGCTTCTTGTTTAATTTTAATTTATAAAAGCAAACATAATGGTTTATTACCTAATTGGGAAAATGGAGAAGAGATTGTTGTATCTGCCGATGATATTAACAAATATTTTTCTTTTTATATAAAAGTAAATAATGAAAAAGAATACATTGAGCAAAAAATTAAAACTTTTATAGTAACCCTTGATGGTAGTCTTTATTTTCGTGATATGGATAATGATGAATATGAATGGGATGAATTGTTGAGTGATGATATTGTAAGTATTTGTGAATATTTACAAACTATTGCGGGAAAATTATCATAAACTATTGCATATATCAATATTATTTCTTATCTTTGCATACACAATAATTAAAACTAATATTATGGAAAAGAACAAAGAATTTACGCAAGAACAAATTGCATATTTGGAAGTTTATAAAGAATATAAAGAATTAGATTTCATTATTGAAAAACTTGCCCTTATGGAAATGCCTTGTTCAGTAATTGATGAACTTGACACTGCTATTAAACACATTAAAAACGCTAAAGGTATTTTGTTTAGTATTGTGAACGGCAACAGTGACCCACATACTAATTAAATTAAAAATAAATAACTATGCTAACCAATCATACAAGAGAAATAGAAAATAAACTTATAGAGTTTATTACAAATAACATTGACACAAATGAAATAGAATTAACATATTCTAAAATGTGTATTGAAAGATGTAATTTACATTCAGCCAATTATCGTTTATATACTAAAATAGATGATTTAGTTGAGGAATTTTGTATAGACAACGAAATTGAGAATGATTTTGATACCGAAGATGTGTTTGAAGAATTGTATATTAACATTTAAAAAACTTAATAATATGAACGAAATGTACGAAATTAAAATTGTTTGTGAAAATAACATAATTACCACACAAATTGATTTTAAACCTAAAGTTGGGGATATTGTTACAGATAATAATAATAAAAAAATTCAAATAGAAAAGATTGAAAAAATTGTAACCATTTCCACAAATGAAGATGCAATTACTCTTTATACAGCTATTGGCACATATCAAGATAAAAAAATGATTGGTGTTACCCAAGTTCAATTTATTCAAGGGAATAGTTATGTTGATATGAATAATAATCTTAATAAATTTTTGTATGATAATAGACATTGTTATGAAATAATGAATATTACACATACAACAGCTTATGTAGCGGTAACATATAGAGTTCGTAAACAATGTGATATTATTGCATCTATGGATAAAGAATGTTTTTTGAATAAATAATATAATAACAATGGATAAAATTTTTATTTGTGGAGAAACTAAAATTTCAAGAAAATATTTAGTTGAAAAAATGCCCAACCCTATTAATGGGTACGATATAACTGATTACACAATGAAACAAATTGTTAATCAAGCTGAAGAAAAAATAAATACGAAATATGGATTTTACATAAAAAATCTATGGAGTAAAGAGCGTATTAAAAGAGTTAGAAAACAAATCATTGAAGAAATTTGTATTGATTTAGGTTGTGAATATATTGATGATATTATGTAAAAAAAAACAATTAAACTATTGCATAATTAAAAAATTATTCTTACCTTTGTATCACAATTAAAAAAAATAAACATTATGAAAAAGAACGGCAAATATTATTATTTAGTATGTGTTACCAATCCATATATTGATGGTTACTCATTGATGGTAACAAGTTCATTTGAACGTGATGAAAACGATATTATCGAAGAGTGTGTTAATAAAGATTTATTGGAAGATGAAAATGATAAATATTGTGCAAGTGTAGATGAACTTGTGACTGATTATGACATCGCACATTTTGAAAAAATTAAATGTATTTTTAACCTTGATGAATAAATATTATGGAAGAAAAGGTTGCTTATGTGGTAATTAAAGTTTGGTATCGTACAGATGGTACAAGTGAAAATTGTAAAAACACTATACAAGAAAATTGTGATTATAATATTACAATGCCCAATGGATATGGAATTGAGGTATTTGACACAGAATTAGTAGAAGTGGAATAAAAAAAAAACCAATTAAACAATTAACTATGACAATAAAAGATTGGATAAAAGAATTGCAAAAATACCCTAATCAAGATGCAGAATTGAATGTAATTGCAAATCTAGTTAATGTTGATAATGAATGTTTCGACCATCATCGCTGTAATATTGAATTTGCTGAACAAGACAAAGATGATGTTGCATATTATGATGTTTATGTAACACTAAAATCAGAAGATAGAGCTAAACGAGAAAAACATCGTGATGAAAGTATTAGTGAATTGCTTGCTAATAATGAAAAGCTAACAATCACTTTGGATTGTAACGACCCACATTCTAATATTGTTATTGCTGATGAAAATAATAATTGCTTGCGTGATATTAAAGTTGGTGGTAACTATGAGCAATCAGATAATATTGCAGTTATGTTAAATATGATAATTGGTTAAATATATGGGGAAAGAAATAAAAACAATATCTTTGGATATAAACGAAACATTGTATATTTCCAAACTTTGTAAAACATTTGGTTTTCTTAAAGAGAATATAAATAACGGCAAAGGTGGTTTTGCTGCCATTAAAATATCCTCTCTTAAACCAATTATCAAAGAAGATATAGAAACACTTAAACGCGGTTTTAAAAAACAATTTAAGGCTAATTTACACGTTAAAAGAGTTAATCAAAACAATTTGTTTCATTGTGCATATATAACAAAGATAAGTTAATTGTCAATCACACCCACCTAAAGGAGAGTGCTTGAGCAAAGGGTGATACCCTTTGGCATGGCGCATTGACAAGCGCTCTTACTGAGTCTTGGTAAATCCAATTCTCATTACGTTCTTTGACATATTTCCTTAAAATTAAGATTAAGTTACTACTTTATTATAAATATCACAATAAAGCAAAAAACAACATAATATATAAGGAAATTTGTAAAATAATAATAATGTTTAACTAAATAAAGGGCTATTTGCAATTCCTCTCCAACCTAAAAGATGGAGTTTCCTTGCAGAAATTTATATGAAATTATATGAGTATTTTAAAACCATAATTGAAAGCAATTTTTTACATTCAAAAGTCCCTAAAAAAGATTTACTTTCAAATCTATTACATGAGCATATTGGTAGGTTTATTAATATTATCGAATATAACAACAATTATGTTTTAATCAACCTAAAATTTGAAGATGTGCAATTTTCATTCAAAATGAATATTGTACAAGGGCAAAATTGGTTAAAATTCTATGAGATAGAATATATAGACAATGAAAGGGAGGCATAAAAACCTCCCTTTTCTTTTTTGTTATTCTTTTACACCACAAAAGTAGTCAATTTCCGTGAAACTACCAAACAAATTAACGCTTTTAACATTTAAATTAATGAATGTTAAAAATATGTTTAACTATTGTATATATCAGAAATTATTCTTATCTTTGTAATACAATTTTTAAATTAATTAGCTATGGAAAAAAAGAGTGTTTATAATTTAGTTCAATGGGTAAAACGAATTGAACGTGAAGAAATTGTGAAAGCTATAAAAAAATATGGCAATAAAGTTGAAGATGGTTTTGAAATAGAATTTGATAATGATAAACCTATAATAGCCATTTATCATAATTATATGCCTATTGATGCAATTATAACATCTGTAAAAGTGGATAAAGATGACTATGTTACATTGCTTGGGCGAGATATAGACGGATGGAATGAAAGTATCATTAATACCGAAGATGTATTTGCTGGACAATTAGAATTTGTAACTGACACAATTTATTCAAAAAATAGTAATTAATATGAAAAGAATTCATTTTAAACCATTTGACATTATATTTGACAGCCTTTGGGGTAAAGAAGAATATACAAATAAGATAGTGTTCTTATCACTCACATACGACATTTTTAGTTATGGGTTTATCAATATAAAAATACTCAATTTTGAAATTGAATTGCAATTTTAATTGGAAAAAAATTTGCATAATTAAAAATTTATTCTTATCTTTGCATACACAATTAAAAAAATAATAACCTTATAACTTACACAACTATGGCAATAAATTGGGATAAATTAAAGCACACAGATAGAAATGTTACTTTTTATGATAGTAAAGATATTGTACCAAAATACAATATTGACTTGTTTAATGCACAAAATATACTACCATCAATCGTAAAACTTGCTGAAAATTGGCGTGTTCCTTATGCCGAAATAATTAAATTTATTATTGCAAATCATTTGGAACGACATTTGTTCAGTTATAATATTTATCGTGGATTATTGGTTGGAGAAAGAGCATTATATTCCGAGCAAAAAGTTTGGAGAGGTGGGCAAGAAATAATACAAAAAACGTATTATGATGTATATGTATATGAAAATTACTATATATCTTTGCAACTGCCTAAAATTGTAGAGTGGATTATATTCACCTATTATGATTATTGTATATGGGCAAAATTATATAATCCTTATGAGGGGATTAATTTTAAATTGTCTGACACAATACACGATGTTGATTTTAACTATCACGATAAAGAATTGACTATTCAAGATATTTTGAATATGTGTTCGGGGAAGAAAACCATTCACAGAAAACTTATATATTCAATGTATAGTGATTGTGAACAAATCTATTTACCCTTAACATCAATAGAACTATATGGTCATAAATTTGATATATCACTAACTATCCCTCGTGAAGCAATTATCAATCGAAAT
>JAEIGA010001491.1_pt1 | contig 36560 bp, 56 predicted proteins | sample 9270691 | NCBI WGS metagenome assembly JAEIGA01 (sample SAMN17057246, study PRJNA624740) | gut metagenome | biome: biome; isolation source: fecal sample | host: Bos grunniens | place: China: Xizang | collected 2019
AGCACTTCCCAGGATGGTGAGTACGTGTTCGAGTACCTGGACGGGGCATTCCTTGACCCCGACGAGGTGCTGGCCACATACCACAACTGGGCCGACGTGTCAAGCTGGCCTATGAGCTCAAGAGTGGCGGAGGTTGTAAGGAAAACAGCCGAGAAGCAGAAGGACCCCCTGGAGAAGGGCGGCCTGGTCGGCGCCTTCTGCCGCGCCTATTCAATCCAGGAAGCCATCGAGGCCTACGTGCCGACCTACGTGCCCTGTGACGACCCTGGGCGCTATACATACACCGAAGGCAGCACGGCGGCGGGCGTGGTCATATATGACGACAAGTTCAGCTACAGCCACCACGCCACGGACCCAGCGAGCGGACAGCTCTGCAACGCCTGGGACCTCGTCAGGCTGCACAAATACGGCGGCCTGGATGCTGACACCGACCCCGACAAGCCCATCACCTCGCGGCCGAGTTATAAAGCCATGAGCCAGCTGGCCGCAGAGGACAAGAGAGTCAAGGCCCAGGTCGTGGCCGACCGCACCGCAGAGGCTGCGCTCGACTTCGAGGCGCCCGTGGAAGAGGCAAACGACTGGAAGGGCAAGCTCAAGATCACCGACAAGGGCATCATCGCCCAGACCATCGAGAACGTGGTCATCATCCTGACACACGACCCGAGGCTCTGCAGCTGCCTGGCGTTCAACGAGATGGACCACAACATCGTCGCCCGCCGAGACCTGCCCTGGCGCAAGGTCTCAGGCTCCTCCCAGTGGATAGACAGCGACGACGCGGCGCTCCGTTACTACCTGGAGAGAGTCTACGGCCTCACAGGGAAGGACCGCATCTTCGACGCGGTCAACGTGGTCGCCCAGCAGGCGAGCTTTCACCCCGTCCGTGACTACCTGGACGGCTGCACCTGGGACGGAGTGCCCAGAGTGGAGACGCTGCTCATCGACTACCTGGGCGCCGAGGACAACGAGTACACCCGAGCAGTGACCCGCAAGACCCTGGTCGCTGCCGTGGCCAGAATATACCGACCTGGCTGCAAGTTCGACTACATGCTCACGCTCCGCGGCCGTCAGGGCCTCGGCAAGTCGGCCATCATCGCGAAGCTGGGCGGCCCCTGGTTCAGTGATACCTTCACGACCATGCAGGGCAAGGATGCCTACGAGCAAGTCCAGGGCGTGTGGCTCATGGAGGTCGGAGAACTGGCGGGCATGAGGAAGGCAGAGGCCGAGACCATCAAGCTCTACATCAGCAAACAGACCGACCGCTTCCGCCCCGCATACGGCCGAAGGCTCCAGGAGTTCCCGAGGCAGTGCGTCTTCATCGGCACGACCAACGAAGCGCAGTTTCTCAGGGACACCACAGGGAACCGCCGCTTCTGGGTGGTAGACACACCAAACGACCCCGAGCTCAGCCTCTGGGACGACCTGACCGACGAGGTCATCCGCCAGATATGGGCGGAGGCCGTGGAGCTTTACAGGAAGGGCGAGAAGCTCTACCTCCCGCGGCAGCTTGAGAAGCTGGCCAGAGAGGTCCAGGAGAGCTACGAGGAAGAGAACCCGAGGGCGGGACTCGTCGCGGAATACCTCGACCGCCTGCTGCCTGCTGGCTGGGACGACATGGACCTCTATGCAAGGCGCCAGTGGCTTGAGAGCCCCGCGGAGGGCACAGTCAAGAGGACGGCCGTCTGCACGCTTGAGATATGGGCGGAGGCCCTGAACGGCAACCCCGACAAGCTCGACAGATACATCGGCAAGGAAATCCGCGACATTATGGCCGCGATGCCCGACTGGAGGCACAGAGGCGCCAAGACGCGGACGCTCAAGCCCTACGGCCGCCAGAGATACTACGAAAGGAAGGACGAAACATGAGCTACAACACACCCGAACCCAACGGCCAGCGCTGCGTCTACTGCGGCCAGCCTATACAGAACCATGAGGCCTGCGTGGCATCGAAGCCCAAGCGCAGCAAGGTCTGGCTCTTCGCCCACATGGGCTGCGCATACCCGAAAACGAAAGAAGCAGACAAAGGGGTGCGGCTCAAGTGACACAGCTGGAGAAAGACATCGAGAAGAAGCTCCGCCTCATGGTAGAGCGCCACGGCGGCCTCTGTCTCAAGTGGGTCTGCCCTGGCTGGTCAGGAGTGCCCGACCGCATCATCCTGCTGCCTGGTGGTCGCATCATCTTCGCAGAGACTAAGAGACCGAAAGGCGGCAAGCTGAGCAAGCTGCAGGGATGGTGGCTTGACAGGCTCAGGGCCATGGGCTTCCATGCCGACGTCGTATGGAATGAGCACGACATCGAACTCCTGGACCTGGTCATCTACAGAATTCTCTGCAGTAAATAAAGGAGACAACAACATGAAACAGATCAAGACCATCGTCTACAGATTGAACAACGCGGAGGCCTTCGACAAAGAGGTCAACGCCGCCATCGAGCAGGGCTGGACACTCATTGAGCGCAAGGTCCTCCAGCCGCCTGCTCAGCCAAATGACTGCAACACATACCTCAACAACATGCTCTACGCGGAGCTGGAGAAGTTCACAGAACCCGACGAGACCGAGGACAGCCCCTTGACCAACCTCATCGAAAACCTTGCAGCCCTCGCGGGAGCATGGGCTGAGAAAGCAAAACCGAAAAAGATGGCACCCCCGAGGGAAGGGGTCGATGACGACGACCCGTGCATCAACTGCAAGCACGTGGACGTGCCTTTTTATGAGGAGCCGTGCCAAAGCTGCAACGACTACGACAAGTGGGAGGAAGCAGAGGCCCGCGAAGACTGCAGCAACTGCAAACACCGCAAAACGCCGTGCACCGCTGAACCTTGCATCCACTGCGACGACGGCAACGGCACCAAGTGGGAGCCGTGCGAGACATGAGCAACTTCACACCATACCCGCACCAGGACGCGGGAATTGACTGGATAATCAGCCGCGACGCCTGCGCCCTCTTCTGGGGGATGGGGGCTGGCAAGACCGTGACGACGCTCACAGCCATCGACCTGCTGCTCAACGACTACCTGGAGACGGGTCCCGTGCTGGTCATCGCACCGAAGCGCGTGGCCGAGAACACCTGGAGCAAGGAGTGCCAGAAGTGGGAACACCTGCAGCACCTTCGGGTCGCCAAGATAATGGGCACCGAGAAGCAGCGCAAGGATGCCCTGCGCCGAGTATTCGACCAGACCGCCGACCTCTTCGTCATCAACCGCGAGAACGTGGTCTGGCTGGTGGACTTCTTCGGCGCCACCTGCTGGCCGTTCCCCATCGTGGTCATCGACGAGCTGAGCAGCTTCAAGTCTGCCCAGGCAAAGCGCTGGAAGGCTCTGCGCCGAGTGCGCGGCCGCATCCGTCGCATCATCGGCCTGACAGGCACACCGAGGCCCAACGGCATCGAGGACCTGTGGCCTGAGGTCTACCTGCTCGACCAGGGCGAGAGACTCGGCCGCACCCTGGGAGCCTTCCGCTCCCGCTTCCTTCTGCCCGAGAAAATGAACGGCCACATCGTCTACAGCTACCGACCAAAGGACGGGGCCGAGGCCGAGGTCTACGACCGCCTGGGCAACCTCTGCATGAGCATCCGCAAGGAGGACGTCATCAGCCTGCCTGGGCAGATATATGAAGACATCGAGCTGGATGCACCGCCCGCCCTGCTCAAAAAGTACAAGCAGTTCGAGCGCGACAAGGTGCTGGAGTGTCTGGACGAAGAAGGCGAGATCGTCGCAGGCTCCGCCGCAGCGCTGACCAACAAGCTGCTGCAGTTCGCAAACGGCACCATCTACGACATGGACGGCCAGGCGCATGAGCTCCACAGCATCAAGCTGGACGCCCTGGAGGAGATGCTCGAAGAGGCTGGCGGCGAGAGCGTGCTGGTGCTCTACAACTACAAGCACGACGCCGACCGCATCCGCCAGCGCATCAAGTGCAGGGCCCTCGACAAGCCTGAGGACATCGACGCCTGGAACCGCGGCGAGATACCCGTCGCCCTGGCGCATCCTGCCAGCATCGGCCACGGCCTGAACCTCCAGGACGGCGGCCACATCATCGTCTGGTATGGCCTCACCTGGTCGCTGGAGTTATACCAGCAAGCCAACGAGCGACTCAACCGCCCAGGGCAGAAGTCGGTCTGCAGAGTCTACCACCTGCTGCTCAAGGGCACACACGACGAGAGGGTGCTCAGGTCTCTCAAGAATAAAGACGAAGGCCAGGCGGCCGCCATCGAGGCGCTGCGCCTGGAGATTGTAAAGGAGCGATAACATGAAAATACCAGACAAAACCCTTTTCAGTATAACGACCAACGAGTACAGGCCCTGCTACGTTATAACGCCGCACAGGTCAACGCCGCCCACGAAGGAGCGGGGCCTCTTCCACAGGTGGGCCTGCGAGCAGCAGCCTGTGGCCCCTGGTCTCGCCCGAGGCTCACACCCTGGTGGTCAGCTCAGCCAGACGCTGGGCATCGTTGAAAAAGAAGACGGCGCCATCTGCCTCGTGCATCCTGAGCGCATACAATTCACAAGCACACGAGAACTGATGGACCAGATTGCCTGGGACGAAGAAGAGGAGGCGAAGGCGTGACCCGCATCGAGAAACAAAGGGCCGAGCGCCAAAGAATACGCGCATTAATCCACAACTACTGCTTCAAGGAACAAAGAGGCAGAGGGTGCGCCCGCTGCCCCGTGAATAAAGCGGAGGTGTGTGGCTTCAATTATGGCACCGCCGAGGCGCCCATGGAGAAGCTCCGCGAGGCTGAAAGCATCATAATGAAAGAAAGAGAGGCAACAACATGAACCGAAAACACAACCCGCTGGTGGCGCTGGTCGCCCTGCTCCTGCTGGCCGTGCTCCTGCTCTGCGCAGGATGCAGCGAGACCTCAGCAGCTGCACCCGAGGAGGCCGAGAGATGACCAGAATGGAGGCGCAGAGGGCCGAGCGCCAGAGAATCCGCGCATTAATCCATGACTACTGCTTCACGGAACAATGCGACAAAGGATGCGCGAGCTGCCCCGTAAATGCCACCAAGGCGTGCGACGGAGGGAAAAACGGCGCAGAGACTCCCCTCCCGAGACTCCGCGAGGCTGAACAAATCATATTGAAAGAAAGAGGAGCGACAACATGAACGAAGTCAAAAAGACCACACTCAAGGACCGCATCCGCGCGGCCGTCAGGGCCTTCCAGTGTAAACCCAAGGAGACCTTTGACGTCGGCATCAGGGTTCACCGCTGCGACCAATGCGAGCGCGGCGACTGTGAGACCTGCGCATACAAGCGAAAGTTCGAGGAGCTCATGGAGCTGCCCAACTGCAACGACTGCGAGCTCAACGGGCGCAAGAGCTGCAACGTGGCGCCCTTGCCTGGTGAGACCGTCCGAATAAACTGCCCGTTACACAGACCGAAGAAGGAGGCGGAGTCATGAGAGTGACGGCGACCATCACCATCGAAGACGACACCAGCGCCGAAAAATTAAGGGCCTACGGGATATCAGAGCGGCTGACCTGTGAATTGTATAGACAAGCCTTCCAGGACATGCTTGACGTCCTCACCGAGGAGGAACCTGGTCTCACACGGAAGCACCTGCACGTCACTATCACGGACAACACGAAGGAGGTAATGACACCATGAACAAAGCCCTCCAGAACCTGAGCAACGCCTACCGGGTGTTGACCTGCGCAGTGGAGCACTGGGTCGCGAACGTCGTGACAGTCTTATACTCAGCAGTCCCCGCTATATGTGACGAACTCACAAGTCTGCCCAGGAAGACCAAAAGAGACCGAAAGCAAAGGAGTCGAGAAAGATGACCAAGGAACGCCTGAGACAATACCAACAGCTCAAGATCGAGAAGGAACGCCTGGAGGAGAAGCTGGAGGAGCTGGAGAGCGCCATGACCTCCCCGCGCATCCAGAAGCTCGACGGGATGCCTCAAGGGCAGCCCCATGGCGGCAGCCTCATGGACATGCTGGTCGAGCAGCATCTCACCCTCAAGGCCATGTACGCCAGCAAGCTGAGAGAACTCAACGACACCCTGCTGGACATCGAGGCAGCCATCGAGAGCCTGACAGACGCCACAGAGCGCAACCTCATGCGTCTGAGATACATCGACGGCCTCAAGTGGGAGGAGCTGACCATCGCCATCGGCTACAGCTGGCAGCAGACTCACCGCATCCACGCCAGAGCGCTGGAGAAGCTGAGAGGTCAGGAGGAATGAAACAGAAAGCCCCAGAGGTTCATCCCCTGGGGCTTTTTTGGTCATAATGAATAAAAATAACGCGCGTTTTTAATTTATTCAGTCAATTGAAAATTATTTAATATTTCAGTTATAATACTTTTTAACACTCTGCTAATAGCAATTTATAAATAAGGTCCAGCAAGTCCACGTCTGTGACCGCTGCAAGCAGCTCCGCGATTATATTCTTCAACTCGTTCTCCATGGTAAGCCCTCCTCGTGCGGCTTCGTATTTCTTGAAGCAATTATATGGCGGCGCGGCGTGAAATTCAACACCCACCCTTGACAAAACAGCACCCCAACTTTATCACTTTACCCTGACAAATTTATCACAAGGAAGGACAAAAATATGTGGCTTGATAACCTCAAAGAATTGAAAACAGCGAAAGGGATGACGGTCAAGCAGATCGCGGAGCGGACAAACTTGCCCGAGCGCACGGTCTCGCGCATCTTTTCAGGCGAAACCGACAACCCCTACGTGGACACCTTGCACAGAATAGTCACCGTTCTGGACAGCTCCCTCGACGGCATATTCGCAGACACCAAGGTGGTCGTGGGTGGCGCGAACCTTGCCACCTTGCAGGCAGAGGTCGAAAGGCTCAGCAGCGAGAACGACAGACTCAATGGAGAGCTCGCCCTTGCAAGTGCAGAGAACGCCGTGCTCAACAGTAAGATCACCGCACTCACCGCCGAGAACGACATCCTCCGCCTGAAACTGGAGCACAAAGAGGAGCTTCTGGCGCTGCATAACTATTATATTAAAATGAAAGCGAGCGAGTAAAACATGGGATTTTTTGAAAAACTGAAAAACGCCTTGAAGGACACTAAACCCGACCAGGTCCCAAAGAAAACCCCAGCGCCTGCGACGCCGAAGGAGCCCTTTGTTTATGTTACAACCAAGGGTAAAAAATTCCACTATGACCTCGCCTGCCCTGGCATCCGAAACTCCAAAGAGATCAAGATGCCGCTCAGCAAAGCAAGGAAAGCGGGCTACACCGCCTGCGACAAGTGCTGCTTCTCTTATCTCCACGAATAAACAAAAAAGCCGTCCTTCGGGGCGGCTAATTTTTTTTTGAAAAAATTCGAAAAATTTTACAAAAAGGGGTTGACATTTGCACCCCATTGGGGTATAATGAAGGAGCAGTCAAGGGAACACCGCGACGAGTAAGTAAGGCAGAAAGGAAAAGGTAATGAACGAGGAAATGAACAACCAGCAACTGAACACCCTGCTCGAACAGATCGCGAAGCTCATCGAAGCAAAAGCAAAGACCCCGCAAGAAGCCGCTGAAATCGTCCGCGAAGCAAAAACCAAATAAAAAAGGGTAGCCTCCCCGACCAAGAGAACGCTACCCACACCCCAGCAAGGGCGAGCCGAGAGCCTTACCTCGGCCGCCTCGTATTATACCATAGTAAGGCGAAAAAGTCAAGAATGGAAAAATAGGAGGACAACAACATGACAGTGAAAAGCAGAAACGAAGCCTGGAGCAAGGCCGACATCATCTTCCCGAGCGACTACATGAAGGACGAAGCCAAAAGCGCCCGCGCTGGCTACGACGTCTACTACAGCACCTGCGAAGGCGTTCACGCTTGGATATCCGACCTGGGCGACCGCTTGGAGGTCAACCTCGAAACAGGCGAGACCGTGAGCATCTGGATAGAAGACGAGCCTCAGTTTCCCGAGTATATGCTCGCGGATGCGCTCCGTGTAATCAGCAACGCCCTCTACGAAATCGACGACAACATCCTCGACAAACTCCAGAAGGCCACAGGCATCGACACAGCACGTGCGAAGCTCTACGGAGCCTACGCCGAAATCGCAAAAATCCTAAAAGCTCAGCACCCCGACAGTCTCCTCTACGACAAGTACAACCTCAAGGACGCATAAAACACCCACAACGCCGAAGGGCGGCGGCCAAACCGCCCAGAAGGAGGACAACATCATGGCATTATTATCACTTTTAGAACTCGCGGCGGTCGTGCTCTTGATCGTCGGCTTCATAAACGAGGACAAGGTCGTCGCCTTCGAGGAGCGCCTCGCTGCGAGATACAGAGAATACAGAGACCAGAAGGAGGTGAGAAGATGACAGACTTCACGCAAGCACTCAAAACGGCCAGAGCTGCGACGGGCCTGAGCCAGCAAGGCATGGCTGACCGCATGCTCATCCCGAAGAGAACCATCGAGAAGTGGGAGACGGGAGAACGCACTCCCCCGCCCTACGTCCAGCGCTTCGTCCTGAACGAGCTGGAGAGCTTAAAAAAAGCATAGCACCCGCCGCCCTCTGGGCGGCTTTTTTATTGCCTCCAAGTGTAACAAGACCAGGCCAAAGTGTAACCAACTGTAACAAACAAGAGGCAAAAGACCCGCGCCTTGTTACACTTGCAACTGTGAACAAACTGTGAACACGTTACACTTGTTACACTTTTCTGGGGTCCTTGTTACACCTCCCGAGGACCTGGAAACGTTGATATATAAGGCTCTGCGCTCTCTACTGTAACAAGTGTAACAACTGTAACAATGTTTTTATGAAATAGTCAGATAAGGGTGTAATTATAGGGAATATAGAGTTATATGGGTATATTGGAGGGTTTATAGGAAAACCGCGTTACACTTGTTACACTTGTTACAGTAAAGGCTTTTTACTTTACAGCCTGAGGGCCTGCAAGATGGGATGGAATGGGACACATTATTCTGCTATAATGTAAGATGAGAAGAGCGGCACAGAGGTGCTGCTCTTTTCTTTTTTGGTGCTGGCATAGGAGAAGCTGGCGCAGGTGGGCGGGCGGGAACTCATAGGACTGGAGGGCTGAGCATGAACCAGAAACAGTTCTACAAGAGCAAGCCCTGGCTACGGGCTCGGCAGGCCTACATTGACAAGCGCATGGCTATTGATGGAGGCATCTGTGAGAAGTGCCACGAGGAGCCTGGCAAAATAGTCCACCACTACAAGACCTGGCTGGACGACATCAACTGCAACGACCCAGAGATCAGTCTCAACGAAGACAACTTTATGTACGAGTGCCAGACGTGCCACAACCAGGAACGCGACCCAAGGAAAGAGACACCAGGGCGCTGCCTATATGGCCCGAATGGTGAAATAATAAGAAATACAAATTACTGAGCCGCTGAGCGGACTCCCCCCATCCTTCCAAATTTTCAGGGGCCCCTGGAGACCGAGCAGAGGCCTCAAAAAAAACTCTGCAAAACGTACGAGAGGGGTGTGGTAAAATGGCAAAACCGAAGAAAACAACCCGAATAAAAAAAGAAAAGGAAAGGCTCGAGGAGATTTTTCAGGACTTAGAACCCAACAAGCTCAACACCTGCGCAGCACTTATTGACCGCGCCGCCTTCATCACTGTGAGCTTGGAAGACTTAGAGGACCAGCTCAACGAGACGGGATGGGTGGAAACCTACCAGAACGGAGAGAACCAGAGCGGCATGAAGAAGGCCGCCGCGGCTGACGTGCACATCAGTCTCACCAAGAACCTGAACGCCATCGTCAAGCAACTCCTGGAGCTGGTGCCACCCGCACAGAAGAAGAGCCGCCTCGAGGCGATGATGAATAAATGACAGCACCCTACGCGAGCTACATCCACGAATATCTTCACTTGATGCAGACAGGCGAAAGAGTCGAGGGTAAATGGATAAAGCTCTTATACAATAAGGTCGCCGCGGAACTCCGTGACGGGCTTATTTTTTTTGATGCAAAAAAGGCCAACAGGGCCATCCAGTTTATAGAAACGTTTTGCCGACACACAAAAGGCAGGAACGACTACATCAAGCTGGAGCTCTGGCAGAAGGCGACCCTCTGCCTCATGTTCGGCATCGTGGACGAGAACGGCCTGCGAATATACCGCGAGGTCTTCCTTGTCATGGGCCGAAAGAACGGCAAGAGCCTCTTCGCTTCGGCTTGCATCGCCTACGTGAAATTCCTCGACGGCGAATACGGCGCGGACATCTACTGCCTGGCGCCGAAGCTGGAGCAGGCGGCCATCGTGTACGACAGCTTCTACCAGATGGTGAAGCAGGAGCCCGAACTCTCCGACCTGGTGCAGAAGCGCCGCTCGGACATTTACATGGAAAGCACCAACAGCGTCACGAAGCCCCTGGCCTTCAATGCTAAAAAGTCGGACGGCTTCAACCCACACCTGACAGTCTGCGACGAGATAGCAAGCTGGCCAGCTGAACAAGGGCGGAAACAGTACGAGGTCATGAAGTCCGCACTCGGCGCACGTTTGCAGCCCATGATTCTCAGCATCAGCACGGCGGGCTACGTGGACGACGGCCCCTATGACGAACTGATGACCCGCTCCACTGCCGTCCTCCAGGGCAGCAGCAAGGAGCGCCGACTGCTGCCTATTATTTATATGATAGACGACGTGGCGAAGTGGGACGACATCGAGGAGCTCAAGAAGGCCAACCCGAACATGGGCGTCAGCGTCTCCGAGGACTTCTTCCTGGAGGAGATAGCGATCGCCAAGAACAGCCTCAGCAAGCGGGCGGAGTTCTTAACTAAGTATTGCAACATCAAACAGAACAGCACACAGGCCTGGCTTCCGTATGAGGTCGTGGATGCCGTGACTGGGGAGACCTTCAACCTGGAGGACTTCCGCAGCAGCTACTGCGTCGGCGGCATCGACTTATCGCAGACCACGGACTTGACCGCCTGCTGCGTGGTTATAGAACGCGCTGGCAGGCTTTACGTCTTCGCGAAGTTCTTCATGCCTGCGAATAAAATCGACGAGCTACAGGCGCGCGAGGGCGTGCCGTACAGGCTATACGTCACCCAGGGACTCATCCAACCCAGCGGCGAGAACTACGTCGACTACAACGACTGCTTCGCCTGGTTCAGGATGCTGGTGGAGGAGTACGAGATACTCCCGCTCCAGGTGGGCTACGACCGCTACTCGGCGCAGTACCTCATCCAACAGATGGGCCAGTATGGCTTCCACATGGACGACGTCTTCCAGGGCGAGAACCTGACCCCCGTCATCCACGAGTGCGACGGCCTGCTTCGTGACCAGACGCTGCAGCTCGGAGGCAACAACCTGCTCAAGGCCCACTTCTTGAACGTGGCCCTCAAGCAGAACGAAGAAAACAGAAAAGTGCGCCCCGTCAAGATAGACCCGAGGTGCCACATCGACGGCTTCGTCGCCGTTATAGATGCCCTGACAGTCCGCCAGAAGTGGTACGAGCAGATCGGGGTCCAGTTAAAAAATGCAAGTTAAAAGGAGAAAGACATGGGAGCATTTGACAAACTTTTTAGACGGCCGAAAACTGCCAAGCAGGTCAACGGCTACTTCCGCATGTTAGACGGGTACACTCCAATTTTTACCACCTACGACGGCGGCGTCTACGAGATGGAGCTCACCCGTGCGTGCATCCATACCTTCGCCACGCACTGCAGCAAACTGCAGCCCAATATAGAAGGCCCCGACAAACGAGGCTTGAAACAACTGCTTGACGGCAAGCCCAACATGTTCATGACCTCCGCGCAATTCCTCTACAAGACGGCCACCATATACGAGGCGCAAAACACCTGCTTCCTGGTGCCCGTGCTCGACCACTTCGACCGCTTGATAGGCTACTACCCAGTCAACCCCCAGCAGGTCGAAGTCATCGACGTGGGCGGCGAGCCCTGGCTTCGTTATTCCTTCAATACAGGCGAGAAGGCGTCCATCGAGCTGGCCCGCTGCGGAGTGATCAGCAAATACCTCTACAAGAGCGACATCAAGGGCGAGAACAACAACGCACTCAGGCCCACGCTCCAGCTCTTGAACATCCAGAACCAGGGCATCACTGAGGGCATCAAGAACTCGGCGAGCTTCCGCTTCATGGCTACGCTGAACAACTTCACCAAGGGCGACGACCTGGAGAAGGAGAGGAAGAACTGGGTGGAGAAGAACCTCAGCTCCGAGGCTGGCGGCCTGGCTCTCTTCCCGAATACATACTCAAACATCCAGCAGATACAGTCATCCGCGAAGATAGTGGACGCGGAGCAGATGAACCTCATCCAGACCCGCGTGCTCAACTACTTCGGCAGCAACGAGGACGTACTGCAGAACAAAACAGTCGGCGACGCTTGGAGCGCTTACTACGAAGGCAAGATCGAACCCTTCGCCATCCAGCTCTCCCAGGCGATGACCTACATGACCTACAGCCAGAACGAGCGCACCCGCGGGAACGCCATCGTCTGGAGCTCCAACAGACTCCAGTATATGACCAACGCGGACAAGCTCCAGGTCAGCAGTCAAATGTTTGACCGCGGCGTCCTCAGTCTCAACGGCGTGATGGACATCTGGAACCTGCCTCACGTTGAGGGCGGCGACAAGAGATACATCCGCAAGGAGTACACAGAGATCAGTCAGCTCGACCAGGTGGCTCAGCTACAGAAGGAACTGCAGAGCGCCCAGGCCCAGCTGAACGCAACCAAACAACCGACAGAAACCAACACCGAAGAAAAGGAGGACGAGACAGATGACTCCCATTGAAAAAATGAAATTCAAGGACACGGCACAGACTCGAGCTCTGGCCGTTTTTGCTTTTGAGCAGCCCTCGCAGCGCATTGAGTCCGACCACTATGTGGAAGGATACGCTGCACGCTTCGAGCCCTACGTGCTCTACAACGACGCCGACGGCCCCGTGTATGAGCGCTTTGAGCCTGGCTGCTTCGCAGATGCCGACATGAGCGACATCATCCTGCAGTATGACCACAGCGGCAAGGTGATGGCGCGAACAGGCAACGGCTCCCTCATTGTAGAGGTAGACGAGCGCGGACTCTTCGCCGCGGCAGACCTTAGCAGAACCGAGGCGGCGCGTGATTTATACAGCGAGATCAAGGCAGGCATGGTCACCAAGATGAGCTGGAGGTTCGCGCTCGGCGACTGCTACTACGACAAGGACACCCGCACCATCGTCCACAAGACAGTCAAAAAGGTGTATGACGTGTCAGCGGTCAGCATACCCGCAAACGACAACACAGAAATCAACGCTCGCAGCTGGGCCGACGGAGTGATTGGCGCAGCAGCTCGGAGTGAAGCAGAGCTTGATGAGAGACGCAGAAAATTGCGCCTCAAAATAAAACTTTTACAGGAGGGTCAAATCAATGAGAATTGACGAGATCAACGCAAGACTCGCCGCTATAGATGGCGAACTCGAAGCGGCAACAGGTGAAGGCCTCGCAGCCTTAGAGACCGAAGTCGCAGCACTTCAGGCAGAGCGTCAGCAGATTATGGACGACATCCAGACACGCCAGCAGCTCCGCCAGGACATCGCTGCAGGAAACATTCCCTGCACAGTAATCGAAGAAAGAACACAGGAGGACAACAACATGGAAACTAATTTCACACTCGCATCCGAGGAATACAGAAGCGCCTTCTTGCATCACCTTCGCAACGAAGACATGAGCGACGTCGAGCGCCGTGCTTTCAGCTTCCTCACAACCAACACAACAGCACCCCTTCCCACTGTAATGCAGAACCGCATCATCGACCTCATCGGCGAGGCTCACCCCATTGTGGCGGACGTTTACACAATGGACTCAAATGCGGCCATCACCATTCCCGTGGCCAAGAGCGTGGACGCAGACGCAGGCGAGACAGCAGAAGGCGCAGCTTCTAACGAGCTCCAGATCACCTTCGAAGACATCAACCTCTCAGGTGATGACTACACCGCCAACGTGAAGATGAGCTACAAGATGCGCAACATGGCAATCCCTGCCTTCGAGGCTTATCTCGTGTCAAAGATTGCAGAGCGTCTCGGCTCTAAGCTTGCCAACGGCATCGTGGCGACTATCAAGGCGGGCATCAATGCTTCCAACAAGATCGCCTCAGGCGTGAACTACGCAAACATCTGCGCAGGCTTCGGCGAACTCAAGAGAGTCGGCACTGTTATCGTGTACGGCACACGCAAGGGCGTCTACAACAAACTCGTGGGCATGGTAGACAGCCAGAAGCGCCCCATCTTCCAGCAGCCCATCACAGCATCAGCTGCAGGCGTTCTTCTTGGCGCCACAATCAAATTTGAAGACGCTATCGGCGACGACGAGCTTCTCATCGGCGACCCCAAGAAGTACCTCCAGAACGTGATCGCTCCCGTGATTATCGAGACCGACAAGGACCTCGACACTCACCAGGTGGTTTACTCTGGCTACACATGCCAGGAGGGCACACTCACAGACGACAAGGCCTTCGCACTTGTCTCCGAAGCAGCTGCAGGCTAAGGACGACCACACGGCGGAGACTAACCTCTCCGCCTCTTTAATTCGGGAAGGAGGCGCCACATGGCAACCGAAATCGTTTTACAAAGAGTCAAGCTCTCCCTCCGAACCAGCCACGACCGTCTCGATGATGACATCCTGGCGGACATCGACGCCTGCCTGGCGGACCTCAAAATGCACGGGGTTATATATGCCGCCGAGGATGACCCGCTCATGTTCAACGCGGTCAAGCTCTATTGTAAGTCACTTTACACGGACGACCCTGTGAAGAGTGCGGCGTACCTTCAGCGCTATGTGAACTTGAGAGACTGCCTCAAGCTCGCGGAGGGCTACGGATGGCAAGACGAGGAGGCGGTCAGCGATGAATGAAGTCCTGACACTCATCAAGAGGACATCCGACCTTGACGCTAATGGCGACCCCGTAACTATAGAAACCCGCAGGGAGGTCTTCGCTCGCCTGGGCAGCATCGGGATGCGGGAGTTCTATGCAGCCAGCTCCACAGACTTCCACCCAGAGGCCAAGTTCATCCTGGCCGACTATCTGGACTATAACGAGGAGACGCTGGTCATCTATGACGGCCATCCCTTCCGCGTTCTTCGCACCTACCGCAACGGGCAGGAGCTTGAACTCACAGTGGAGAGCGCGCCCGTCGATGACTTCGAGGAGGATGAGGTTGATGGCTAAGAGCATAAAGCCCGAAGCTCTCGGCGCTGCTATCAACGAGGAGCTGACAACGTACCACAGGGACGTGGTCAAGAGAGTCAACGCCGCAGGGGAGAAAGCAGTCAAGGCACTCGTCAAGAAGACCAAGGCCACCGCCCCGAAGCAGACGGGAGACTTCCGCAAGAGCATCACGTCCTCGACCCAGACGGACGCCGCCACGGGCGACAAGAAGAGCATCTGGCACGTCAAGGCGCCACATTATCGGCTCACGCATCTCCTGGTGCATGGTCACGCAACCTTGAACGGCGGACGAGTCGCGGGCGACCCGTTCCTCGAGAACGCCGTGGCAGAGGTGCTCCCCCAGTATGAGCAAGAAGTGGAGGAGGCGCTCACATGATCGCGAAATTTTTGAAAGCTGCAAAGGTCCCAGCAAAAGAGAGCCGCTACGCAGACCCGCCCGAGACCACATATGCCGTTTATTTTGATGACATAGAGACGGACGGCCCTGACGGCCTCAACTGGATCATATACCACAACGGGACTGTGGAACTCTACGAGCCCCGCAAGGATGCCCGAGCAGAGAAAGCCTTCGAGGACCAACTCGACGCCGCGGGCATCTATTACACCAAATCATCCCGCACCTGGGTCAGCGCTATCCAGCGCTACCAGGTCATATACGAATTTACACACATAGAAAAAAGGAGGATATAGCTCATGGCTAAGGCTAAAAGAGACAAGGACACCATCACCCTCGGCTCGGGCAAGCTCTACCTGGTAGAGGCCACCGACACCATGCCCTCAGTCGACGACGTCTGCAAGCCCGAGAACCTTCTCGGCCACATCAAGGGCGGCGCGTCGGTTGAATATACCGAGGAGACATACGAGGAGAAGGACGACCTCGGCCTCGTGTCGAAAATCATCACCACATCGGAGGAGGCACTCCTCAAGTGCGGCCTCTTGACATGGAACGGAGACACCATCACGAAGCTCGTGGACCGCTGCAAGTCAACAGAGGCCAACGGCAAGCGCACGACCAAAATCGGCGGCGCTGGCAATACGCAGGGCAAATACTACGCCATCTGCTTCTTCCACGAAGACAAGGCAGACGGCAACCTCTGGGTGCTCATTAAAGGCCGCAACACTGCAGGCCTCACCCTCACCTTCGCAGCAGACGCGGGCACAGTTATGGAGCCCGAGTTCAAAGCGATGCCCCACGACACCGACGGCACACTCATCGAACTCATCGAAGAGGTCCCCGCCACAACGTAAGGCACAACACACCGAGCGGGGCCCCAGCGGCTCCGCTTTTAACTTTTTAACTTTTTAACTTTTTAAGGAGTGAGAACAATGTCAAGAGCTCTTGACTTTAATGCTATAGAGAAGCCCACCCTCGACGTCACCATGAGAGACAAAGACCGCACAGTGCTGCACGTGTCAGCTCCGACTGTGGACTTCGTCGAAAGGATGCAGGCGCTGGAGCCTACCATCAAAAAGATGAAAGAGGGCGGCGACGTCCGCGAGAATTTCAAAAAGCTCTACGGCTTCTTCGCTGAGGTGATGAGTCACAACGAGGACCGCATCAAGGTCACAGCGGAAGACCTGCGCGACGTCTACAAGCTCAATCTGGTGGACCTCTTCAAGTTCTACAGCGCCTACGAGGCATTCATGGAAGACATCAAGAACGCAAAAAACTGAGGCTCCCCTTCTATCAGCTCCCAGATAGTAAGGGGCACCAATACACGACCACCAGCTGGTGGGTGCACTTAGTCTCTGTATACACAGGGCTCTCTTTTCTTGAGGTCCGTGCGCTTGACTACGTGCAGTTCCTCACCTGGCGGCGCGACGCGTTCATCCACTGGCTGAGCCAGTCGGAGAAGGGCACCGAGTACCTCGACAACGCCTGGCGCTGGGAGCAGACGAAACCCGACAGGCCCGCACTCCGCAAAAAGTTCGGAAAGGAGAGCGCAAACAATGGCAAATAAAAAAATCAAAGGCCTGACAGTCGAGATCGGCGGCGACACCACGAAACTGGGCAAAGCCCTGGACAGCGTGGAGAATAAGAGCCGCGACTTGTCGAGTGAGCTGGGAGAAATCAACAAGCTGCTCAAGTTCGACCCAGGCAACGCCGAACTCCTCGCGCAGAAGCAGAAGGTCCTGGCGGATGCCATCGCGAACACGAGCAAAAAACTCGACACGCTGAAAGAAGCAGAGAAGCAGGTCCAGAAGCAGTTCGAGCGCGGCGAAGTCTCTGAGGACCAGGTCCGCGCGCTGCAGCGTGAGATCGTGGCCACCGAGAAGAAGCTGGGCGGCTATGAAAGAGCAGCCAAAGAGACGGCCGCCGCCGTCGACAAGCTGGGCAAAGAGTCGGACGACGCTGCGGACGAACTGGACGACGTCGCAGATGCTGCCGACGAGGCAGGAGAAGCAGGCGAAGGTCTGGGCTCTAAGCTCGGCAACGCCGCGAAGAAGGGCGTCACTGCTCTGGCTGGCGCAGTCACTGCTCTCGTCGGCGCCATGGTCGGTTGCGCAGAAGCGACTCGCGACTACCGCACCGAGATGGGCAAGCTGGACACGGCGTTCACTACGGCAGGGCACAGCTCCGAGGCAGCGCTTGAGACCTACAGGAGCCTCCAGGGCATCCTGGGCGAGTCCGAGCAGGCCGTCGAAGCGTCCAACCATCTGGCACAGCTGGTGGACAACGAGAAGGACCTCGCGACCTGGACAGACATCTGCACGGGCGTCTACGCCACCTTCGGCGTCTCTCTGCCCATTGAAGGCCTGACAGAGGCCGCCAACGAAACAGCAAAGACGGGCGCCCTCACTGGTGCCCTGGCCGACGCTCTCAACTGGGCGGGCGTGAACGAGGAGACCTTTCAGTCTCAGCTCGACGCCTGCAGCACTGAGCAGGAGCGCCAGGCCCTCATCACCTCAACACTCAACGGCCTCTACAGTGAGACCGCTGCAAAGTACAGAGAAACCAATGCGGAACTCATCCGCGCAAACGAAGCCAACGAAGCCTGGACGGCATCCATGGCCGAAGTGGGCGCAATCGTTGAGCCGCTCATCACTGACGTCAAGATGCTGGGCTCGTCATTCCTGAGCGACCTCCTGCCTGGAGTCCAGGGAGTGACTGAGGCCTTCCGCGGCATACTCAACGGAGAAGAAGGTGCAGGCGACGCTCTGGGCGAGTCCTTGTCGGGGCTGCTCTCGTCTCTGCTCAACAAAATCGTCGAGATGGCGCCCGCCGTGGCAGAGACGGCCATGAGCCTGATCACATCGCTGGCGATGAGTCTGCTGTCTATGACTCCGCAGATACTCTCCACGGGCTTCGAGATAGTCATGGCTCTGGTCAACGGCCTGACCTCCGCCCTCCCGCAGATTATAACCCAGGGCGCGCAGATACTCACCAACCTGGGCGAGGGCATCGGCCAGAACATGCCGAGCCTGGTGTCGCGTGCGCTTGATGCGCTGATGAACTTCGCGACGGCGCTCTACGACAACGCGCCGACGCTCATCGAGGCGGGCATCAGTCTGCTGGGCAACCTGGTGAAGGGCATCGTCGACTCCCTGCCCATCTTAATCGCGAAGGGGCCCGAAATTATAAGCAAATTCGCGAACATAATCAACGACAACTTCCCGACCATCCTGCTCAAGGGCGTGCAGCTCCTGGGTCAGCTGGCTCTGGGTATCATTCAGGCCATCCCGACGCTGGTGGCCAATATTCCCAAAATCATCACGGCCATCGTGGACGTGTGGGAGGCGTTCAACTGGGTAAACCTCGGCAAGAAGGCCATCACCTTCCTCAAGGACGGCGTGCTCAAGATGGTGGGCTCCGTCAAGTCAGCAGGCACCTCAGTCATGAACGGCATCACCAACGCCCTCAAGTCGCTGCCCGACAAGCTGCTCAACCTCGGCAAGGGCGGCGTGTCGAAAATGGCACAGGCCATACGCGGCGCGCTCGGCACTGTCAAGTCTGCGGCGACGTCGCTGCTCAACTCCGTGGTCAACGGAGTCAAGAGCCTGCCGTCCAAGATGCTGGGCATCGGCAAGGACCTCGTGCGAGGCCTGGCCAACGGCATCAGCGACATGGCGGGCTGGGTGCTTAATAAAATTAAGTCATTCAGCGACAGCATCCTGAACGGCATCAAGGACTTCTTCGGCGTGCACAGCCCCGCGACGTCTACCACCTGGATAGGTGAAATGCTGGACCGCGGTCTGGCCAAAGGTGTCGAGGACAATGCAGACCTGCCCCTGGATGCCATGACCGACTTGTCTCAGGGCATGCTTGACGAGGCCGAAGGGCTCAACGGCGTGACGCTCAACAGACAGCTCAGCCACACCTTCACAGACCCCGACCTCAGCCAGGCGGAGACGGGCATCCTCGGGAAGCTCGACCGCATCATCGAAGCCATCGAAAACGGCCAAATTTTGACCATAGACGGCGAGGCACTGGTGGGGTCAACATTATCCGCGATTGACGCGAAACTCGGCCAGAAGAGACTCCTGGCAGCAAGGGGTGCATTATGATGACAAACAAACGCAAGCTGCTGCTCGGTTCATACGACACGGCCGAGCAGCTCTGGACCCTGGCGGCCTGGAATTTCAGCGACCCCGTCCAGGAGCGCACCTGGGTGCACGTACCTGGCAGGCGCAAGGGACCCATCGACGCCAGCACAGCGCTGACCGACGGCGACCCCGTGTACGGCAGCCGCACGCTGACCGCGACGCTGGAGTGCTCCGAGGGCACATACCTGGAGCGCGAGGCTCGCATCGAGCAGATGGTCAACTGGCTGGACGGCTGGTGGATGGACATCATCCTCCCCAATGACATCGAGAGCCGCCGCTATATTCGCGGCACGGTCAGCGTCAAGAAGGTCTACAACAACCTGGCGCACGCTCAGGTGCAGGTGACTGCAATCTGCGAGCCCTGGAAGTATGAAGCGGCCGAGACCTCTGTGGCCCTTACGGCGGGCACGACAGAGAAGACGGCAACGCTGACCAACAGCGGCCGCTTGACTGTGGTACCTCTGCTGACTATAGCAAACGCGGCCGACGGCACAGCGGCCAGCGTCCTGCTCAAGTACGGGGTCTACAGCTGGACACTCGGCGCGGGCACTTATGCCCTGCCCGACCTGGTCCTCAAGCCTGGCGGCGCGTCCCTGACCTACAGCGGCACGGGTTCGCTGACCTTCACCTACAGAGAGGCGGTGTTATAAATGCTTCTGCAAGTCTATGCGGACGACCAGCTGGTCTATGATAACCGCCACGACGACTATAAGCTCCTGACGCTCACGAGCACCTCGGGGCTGAATAAAGGCGGCACGGCCGTGATCACCATGCCGCCGAACCACCCAGCCTATAACTCCTTCGTGGGGCACAGGACGCTGGTGGAGATATACAAGGACCACGCCCTTGTCTGGCGTGGTCGTGCACTCTATCCCTCCGACGACTTCTACAAGCGGAGGACCATAACCTGCGAGGGTGAGCGCTGCTTCCTTCGCGATGCTACCATGCGGCCGTACATATTCCAGGACGGCCCCGCTGCTATTTTCGAGCAGCTGGTCAACACCTACAACTCACAGGTCGAGGCCTTCAAGCAGTTTAAGGTCGGCACCTGCGACGTCACAGACCCCAACAACTACGTGCGCTTGGAGAGCTCCAGCGCCGAGCAGGTCCTTGACGTCATCAACAAGCTGGTCGAGCGCTGCGGCGGGTATATCACCTTCACGACCAACGCCGACGGCGACCGCGTCATCAACTGGAGGGCGCAGCTCAACTACGCCAACAACCAGGCCATCGAGTTCGGGGAGAACCTTCTCGACTATGCGCGCACGGATGCCAACACGGACCTGGTGACTGTGGTCATCCCCTACGGCGCCATGATTGAAAATGAGGACGGAACGGAAGGCGGCCGCGTGACCATCGAGAGCGTGAACGACGGCCTTGACTTCATCCAGGACTACGACGCCGTGGCCCTTCGCGGAGTCATCAGCCGCCCCGTGTACTGGGACGACATCACGGAACCGCAGAACCTTCTGGCGAAGGCGCAGCAGTACCTCAACGAGAAGAAGAACGCCATCACGGCGCTGACTCTCTCAGCCTTCGACCTGGCAACACTCGACCAGAACTTCGACACCTTCCAGGTGGGCGACCTGGTGAGGGTGAGAAGCACGCCGCACGGCATGGACACCGACTTCCTGCTGGAGGAGCGCACCGAGGACCACCTCAACCCCGCCAGCGGCAGCGTGACCCTGGGCAAGGAGCTCCGCAGCCTAACGGGTGCGGACGCTGCAGGCGACCGCGACTCGGCCAACGCGCTCAACCGCGTGGAGAAAAACATCCGCGCCGAGTATGCACTCAACAACGCGGCCATCCTGGCCGAGACAAAGCAGACCATCACCAGCCTGATCTCGCAGGCGGCGGATGAAATCAAGCTGGAAGTGTCGGAGAGCTTCGCCACCAACGACAAGGTGGAGAGCCTCATCTCGACGACCATGACGCAGCTCAAGGATAGCTTTGAATTTTTATTCACTGACCTGCAGAAGGTCGTGGACGCTAACGACACCAGCGCCCGCGAGCAGTTTGAAAAGTGGGAGAAGTACATCCGCTTCGTGAACGGCAACATCATCCTGGGCGAGAGCGGAAACGAGATAGAGCTGCACATCGAGAACGACATCATCAACTTCATGAACGACGGCGCCGTCGTGGCTTATCTGTCTGACAAGAAGCTGGTCGTCACAGACGGCGAGTTCCTGCACAGCCTGGTCATCGGCAACATCGGCATCTTACCGCGCGAGAACGGCAACACGTCGATCGTGCGCATCAGCTAAGGAGGCGCAGGCCCATGGCATTGAGTGGCTCATTCAATGGCTCGATCAAGAGCGGCAACTACAAGCTGAGGGTTGACTGGTCAGCGACGCAAAACGTCACCAACAACACCTCAAAAATCACGGCGACCATGTACCTGGTCATCGCTTCGGGCTGGTCGCTTAACATAGCATCAAGAAGCGATAACACGACGGCCATCGCGGGCACGTCATACAAGTGGAGCTCGCCTTCAATCAACAAAGGCGGAAGCACCACGAAGCTGGGCACAGTGACCAGCGGCAACATCACACACAACGCCGACGGCACGAAGTCCGTGACACTGACGGCCACCTTCTACGTGCGCGCGACCATCTCGGGCACATACTACGAGAAAATCACGGCCAGCGCGACTGTGACGCTCAACACCATCCCGAGAGCGACCACGCCGACGCTCAGCTCTTCGAGTGTAAGCATGGGCGACAGCGTGACCATCAGCACACCGAGAGCGAGCAGCAGTTTCACCCACGACCTCGCGTATCAGTTCGCGGGCAGCGCCTGGACCAGCATCGCCACGGGAGTGGGAACATCGAAGAGCTGGACAGTGCCCAACTTGTCGGCAAGTATTCCCAACGCCTCCAGCGGCACCATGACCATCCGCTGCATCACGAAGAACGGCAGCACGACCATCGGCACGAAGACTGTGGTCCTGACTGTCAAGGTGCCTACGGGTACGGACTACGCGCCGAAAATCACAGCAGTGCTGATTACAGAGTACACTGCAGGGCTGGCGGCTCGGTTCGGGGACTTCATCCAGAACAAGTCAAAAATCCAGGCGAGCATCACCGCGACCGCATCGGCGGGCGCTACCATTAAGAGCATCAGCACGACCTTCCTGGACAAAACCTACGAGGGCAACTCCTGGACGTCTGGCGTTATAAGCAAGAGCGGCACCTTGAAACTGGTGACAAAGGTCACGGACAGCCGAGGGCGCACCACATCGAAGACCACCGACATCACAGTGCTGCCCTACTCCAAGCCCTACGTGAAAGAGTTCGACGCCTACCGAGTCAGCGGCACATCGGCAACGGCCACGACGCCCGACGAAGATGGCAAATATATCAACGTCAGCTACTACTGCGAAGTGGCCGACCTGAACTTCGCCAACAGCCTCTCCGTGAAGCTCGAATATAAAAAGTCAACAGCGACCGCGTGGACCACCTTGACGGAGTCACAGTACGAACATATACACGAGGAAGGGAACGACTCCTACGTGTGGCTGGACGTGGCGCTATCCACGGCGGGCAAGCTCGAATTTACCACCGACGCACAGTACGAGCTGCGCATCACGGCGACCGACTACTTCGGGACCTCAAGCTCTCGTGTGGTCGTGATACCCACTGGCGACGTCATCCTGGACATCCTGGCGGACGGCTCAGGCATCGGCATCGGCAAGGTGGCCGAGCTCTCCGACGTGTGCGACATCGCCATGGAGACATACATGCGCGGCGGCCAGAGGAACGGCTGCAAGCTGCTCTGGTCTGGCGGCTACTTTATGACCGCGGGCCACACGGCGACCCTGAGCGAAGCGGTGAGCAAGCAGCTGACGGGCATCGTCCTGGTGTTCAGCAGGTACGACACGACCACCAGCGCGGCAGTGGACGAGGACTTCGTCAGTCACTTCGTGCCGAAGGGCCTGGTGGCTGCGATGCCTGAAAAGCTCCACTCGTTCCACATGGTCAACGCCTGGCACAACTACGTGGCCACGAAGGCCATCTACATCCACGACACCAAGCTCGTCGGACACACCCTGAACGACGCAACGTCTACCCAGTACATGAAATTTAACAACAAGGAATGGGTGCTCCGCTATGTTTACGGAGTATAAAGAGGAGGACGACACAATGGAGACAATATTGGCAATAATCGGCGCCGCGGGCTTGCCTGCGGCCGTTCTGGGCCTTTTAATCAGAAGGCTGGAGAAAAGACTCGACGAAGAGAAGAAGGCCAGAGAGGAGCGGGAGAACGCCCGCAAGACCTACGAGAGCTTTCAAGTGCACGCCCTGACTGCAGTCATGAAGCTGAGCGAAGCCAACGCGATCGCCCTGCAGAATGGCAAGTGCAACGGCGAGACACGCGCGGCCCTGAAATACCTGACGGAGGTGCGCCACGAGCAGCGCGACTTCCTCATCACTCAGGGCCTTGACAATATTTTTTAAAAGGAGGCAGACCCCATGGACAGAGAGATCAAGGTCGAGGTCAAGGACAAAGTGGCCACGGCCCCGCCCGACGCCGTCATAGTATGCGGCAACAGTGACTACACCATCCTCTTCCAGTTCGACGAAGAGTGGGACGGGCTGGAGGTAAAGACCGCGCGCTTCAAATACTCCACATACGCGGGACCTAAGCAGCACATCGACGTGCCCTTCACGGGCAACATGGTCGAGGTGCCCATCCTGACCAACGCCCACAAGGTCGAGGTCGGCGTATACGCGGGGAACCTGACGACAACAACGGGCGCACACATCCGCTGTCTGCCCAGCATCCGCTGCGGCTCTGGCGAGAAAGCGGAGCCCAGCCCCGACAAGTATGACGCACTCATGGAACTCATCAAGGAATTGATGGAAGCAGTCGGAGGAGTCACAAACCATGCAGACCTTGAGGGCAGAGATGCAGCGGACCAGCACCCCATCTCAGCCATTAAGAACCTGCAGGCCGCACTTGACGCGTGCAGAAAAGCCAGCGAGGCAATATCTGCGGAAGAGGTGGGATACGACAACCCCCTGCTTGAGACTACGGCGGGAACAGTAAAGGCTGCACTGGACGAGGCCATCGGCTTCGTTCTCTCGCAGATGCCCGACCTCGTCACGAAAAAGCACGCCCACAAGGGCAACCTCGAAGTGCTCGACCAGTTCGGGGAAGAAGAGGGCAAGCCCACCTACAAGGGCGAAGTTATCGGCGGCACAGGGCCCGCGCTTCACCTGATTGAGGCGCCGTGTGATTACGCCTCGGTGATTGTACATGCCTTCTGTGAAAATGTCATGACCATCGAGTGCGCCCTGCTTCCTAAAAATGCAAGAGTTCGCAGGGTTGAGATACCTGACGTGGTCAATGATACCGACGAATATCTTGCGCTCGAAGATATGGCGGCACATGACCTGGCAATCAAGCAGAACGACCCGTTTTTAATAGCATACCCGAAAAACATGCAGGGCGACGTTTTCCCCGTCGCGGCCTATGTGACCTTTATCAAGGGTGACAGTTCTTTTTACAATGCCGCCGTCGGCTATCTATATGCGGACAAAATCATCAAAATCTATTATGAAATGGAGGACTAAAAACATGGACCACAGAAAAAACCAGATCATCACGGGCTGCGAGAATGTCAAGTGCGACCTGTACGGCAGCAACACGGTCGCCTTCCTCGCTGACCTCCCCAGGGACGCAGTGGTGGACAGCGTGCTCGTGAACGGCAAGCACCTCAGCGACTTGGAGGTTGAAGAGAGCGACAGAGGCGTGAGCGTCCGCTTCCCTCGTGACCTCTACGTCGACGGCAAAAGAATCGCGGCCGTTCTTCGCTCAAACGGCGGCTGCGAAATCGAAGACCTGGCCGTGGCGTACTTGATCGAGTGCTTCGAGGTCGAGTTCCACGAGGTCGCAGTCACAAGGATTTAAAGGAGGAGCAAATATGCTTTATCACCTCGCAAATCTGGCAAGCCTCTACTTCGCCGTGTTCGTTTTTGACTGCATTGAGGTCATAAACGCAATATGGCGTTTTATAAATTCTTAAAACGAAAGGGTGACAGACATGTCAAAAGTATCGGACTTAATCTTCCATAATGCGAAGCACTACATCACGTCGGAGTTCGGGCCTCGCGCGACCATAAGCACGGCCGCGGGCAACACGTCAACCTTCCACAACGGCACGGACTACGGCACCAACGGCAAGAAGCTCACACAGTACGCCATCGAGGACGGCGAGGTGCTCTCATGCGGCACAGCTGACGACGGCGCCAAGTACGTGTGGGTATCATACCCGCGCCTCGGCGTCAAGATGCTCCACTGGCACCTCGACACCATTAAGGTCAAGAAGGGCCAGAAGGTCACAGCCGACACGGCCCTGGGCACCACAGGCAAGACGGGCAAGGCCACAGGCGTGCACCTTCACCTCGGCATCAAAAAGCTGAGCGGCGGCGACTACATTGACCCCGAGAAGTGGTCAAAGAACGAGTACAAGGCGCCCAGCGCCAGCAGCTCTGCAGCATCCAGCGCGAGCGGATATAAGCCTGGCACCTATGTGGTCACGGCCTCAGTGCTCAACGTACGCTCAGGCCCTGGCACGAACTACACCCGCAAGAGATACACCCAGATGACAGCCAACGCCCGCGAGCAGATCAAGAAGATGGCGGGCTACAGCGCCAACGGCTACGTGAAGGGCATGGTCTGCACAGTCTACGAGGTCAAGGGCTCATGGGGCCGCACCCCGTCTGGCTGGATATGTCTGGACTACTGCGCGAAGAAGTAAGGAGGCAGAAACATGGACAAGGTCATCAATTTTTTAAACGAGTACGGCCTGCTCTCGGCCATCATCACAGGCCTGGCCAGCGCTCTGGGCGTGCTGCTCAAGAAGCTCTACGACCGCACCATCGGCGCGTACTTCAAGGACAAGGCCAAGCGCGAAGTCGCGGCCCAGGTCGTCAAGTACGTCGAGCAGGTATACAAGGACCTGCACGGCGAGGAGAAGCTGGCCAAAGCAATCGAAGCGGCGGCCGAGATGCTCAACGAGAAGGGCGTCACCATCTCCGAGCTGGAGCTCCGTGTGCTCCTTGAGTCGGCTCTGGCTGAACTCAATGACGCCTTCAAAAACACGACAGACGTCAAGGAGGCCCTCGACCTGGAGGAGCTTCTCGGTCCTGAGGTCGCGCAGCTCATCGCACGCGTCGAAGCGGAAAGAGCGGCGGGAAAATAACAGAATAAAACGGCGAAAGGCAGCAGGGCTCTGGGCTCTGCTGCCTTTTTCTTTTTGTCTTTTTCTCATTGTTATCGTGGGTGTCTGAATGAGCTAACACATCCAGGATAACAATGAAGGGCAAAACAACGCCCAGGCCTTGTAGCTCAAGGGCTACACCCTCAGGTGGACATCGAGCTGCATGGGCTCAGGGTCGCCCCAGCGTCGGTTCCCGCCCTTCTTCTTCTCGCGATAATACTCTATGTGGTCGATGCACTTCTTCAAGAGCATGTTCTGCTCAAGTGCTGGAGCGTCAGGGTCTTTTAATAATTCCAGAGCGTCGGAGAATAGTGCCTTCTTCTTCTCATAGTCTACAGGCTCAGGCAGTGAGTCTCGTGCCATGCAGAGAGCCTGCTGGACGTCTGCCTTCTCCTGCAGCACCTTCTCGTTGAGCTGGTCGAAGATATGCTTCGGCATTCCCTCTTGTGTGTATTTATCCCATTGAGCCAGCTCCAGTTTGTTCAATTCTTCCAGGCGCTTCTCGTGCTGCGCTATAATCTGGCGATGCAGTTCTGCAGTGTCGGAGCCGTTGTTTTTAATCTGCAGGTCAAAGTCCTCAATGGCTTCCTTCAATATACCCACGACCGCGTCGGTCATCTCCGACACGAGACAAGACGCCGTTCCGCAGTCGGCCTCTGCCTGATTAGTGCAGAGCAGTCGCGGCGGGTTTTTCTCCGAGCCGTCTCTCTTTTTGTAGGTTCGCTTGGACATTATATAGCCACACCTGCAAGTCACAAGGCCCGCGAAGGGATTGACGCACTTCGCTTTATCTTTCACGGGCGGGATCTTGTCTCGTATTTCCTGAACGGCGTCCCACAGCTCCTGGTCGATGATGGCAGGCTGCTTGCCTGGGTAGACCAGGTAGTCGTGGCTCACGGGCCTGCTGACGACGACCTCGCCCTTCTCGACTGTCTTCACTTCCTGGCGTTTATTCCAGACAACCTTGCCGAGGTAGTGCTCGTTCGTGCGCATCTTTTTCAGACTCTCCGCGCGCCAACGCCCTCCGTTTTTTGACTTGACTCCCATCTCGTTGAGCTTCCTGGCTATAGTGTGAGACCCGAGCCCGTCGCGATACCATTCAAAAATCTGTTTTACAATGCGCGCCTCCTCTGGGATAGGTTCCAGAGTGTAACAAGTGTTTTTGCCTTCTTTATACTGGATTTTTTTGTAGCCATACGGCGCCCAGGTGCCGAGGTAGTTCCCGTTCTGCACGGACTGGATGCGGCCGTTCCTCTGGATGCGCTTGTAGTACTCCAGGTACTCGTTGCCGCTCATGAGCTCGCGCTCGAAGCTCTTGCGGTCTCTCTCATCGCGCAGGTCGTACGTGTACTGCATAGTTATGACGATCGTGTTGCTATATTGAAGCAACTCGACCAGGCGGCCGATATCCTTCAAACTACCGCGGCTGAGACGCTGCGGCTCAACGACCAGGATGGCCTTCACCCTCGGGGACTCGATACGACGGAGCAAGTCCAGCATCCCTGGACGGCCGTCAATGGTCTCACCTGACACGACCTCGCGTATGCGACTATCTTCGGGCACTCTTCCCATGCCTGGCAGGTTACGCTCGACCCATTCGTCGAGCCTCTGCTCATGCCTGGCGAGCGTCTCCTCAACAGTGAGCAGCGGGTCGTCTGACTGTGATTTTCTTAAATATAACAATATTTCCTCAGGTGTTAGTGGTGGTAGTTGCCACATTTTTATATGCCCCCTTCTTTTCGACATTTTTTATAATAAGTATGGTTTAAAATATTCCAAAAATTGATACTTGCCAAGCATCACCTCCCCTGTGTATATTACAAACATACGTTCCTGAAAGGATGAGTGCCATGACCAGAGAAAACTATATCCCCCAAATCACCGAGCTGCTCCAGCAGTGTGGCGACGTCGACCTCCTCGACCTTATATACAAGATACTACTTCAAGAGGCCAGCAATCAGGCCGCCGAGGTTTTCTAACTGGTCAGCGGGAACCTGGTCCAGCATCTCCACAATATTATAGAAAGCAGGGTCCCTTCGCATTCTAACGATCAGCTGAGCGAGCTGGTCGTTCTTTTTTTGCTCCAGGGTCCTCGCCTTCGGCACGTCATAGCCGAAGAGCCACATCTCGGACACATTCAAGGCCACGGCCAGCTTCGCGACGGCGGTCTGCTTCGGTTCATACTTGCCCGCCACGTAACGGCTGACGGCTCCGCGCTCGAGTCCCGTCTCCCTCACCAAGTCCACCTGCTTCTTGCCCGCGGCCTGCATAGCCTCTTGAAGGCGTTCTGCAGTGGTGGCGACGCGTTCATTTTTCTGCATGCTCATTTTTTAGTCCCCTTTTGCTTTTTTACTATATTATATATAAAAGGTTGCGAAAATGCAATATTTTTTTGTGAAATCACAAAAAAAGTGTTGACAAATGAAATTATATCAATATAATGATGATTGAGAGTTGTGAAAACACAACTGATAGATGAGGAGGTGAAAACATGAAAAACCTGGAGGAATTTGACTACGGCAACCTCCGCGGAAAAATCCGCGCGAAGTTCACCAGGCAGAGCGACTTCGCAGCTGCACTGGGAGTTTCGCCCTCTACCCTTAGCAAAAAGCTCAACAACCGCGTGGCCTGGACACACACGGAAATCGTGCGCGGCTGCGAATTATTGGGCATCGCCCTGGAGGACGCGGGGTCCTATTTTTTTGTGCTTTTAGTTGTGAAATCACAACTTCCTGCGCAGGCATAACGTCCAAGCCCTAATACATAAGCCTCAGTAACAAGGAGGGGCTCACATGAAAAACATCGTCACAGTACACCGCCCGCAGCTGACCGAAGAGGAAAGGGCGAAACGTATGAAACAGATCAAGGAAGCGGCGGCCCGTCTGGTCATCGCGACCGAAGAAAGGAAAGCAACAAGCCAATGAACGTCCGAAATTTCTTTAAAGTTTTAGCCGCCGCGCTTGCAGGCATCGCGCTCTGCGTCCTGCCCTACCACAAACTGGCACCCGTCGACATGGGGCCCCTCTTCATCGAAGAGTGGGACGAGTCTGAGACCCTGGCCTGCACCGAACCGCCCGAAGAGGACAACCCCCTCAACCCCTACGAGATAGAGCTCATCGGCCGCACCATCTGGGGCGAAGCTGAGGGAGTGAAGGACAAGGCCGAGCAGGCTGCCGTCGCCTGGTGCATCCTCAACCGAGTGGACGAGAGCGGCAAGACCATCGAGGAAGTGGTCAAGGCGCCGCACCAGTTCCAGGGCTTCTACAGAGTGAAGGGCGAAGTGCCCGAGCACTTCCTGCAGCTGGCCGAGGACGTGCTGCTCCGCTGGCGCATGGAGAAGGCAGGCGTGGAAGACGTCGGCCGCGTGCTCCCTGCGGGCTACCTCTTCTTCATAGGAGACGGGCAGCGCAATCATTTCAGCAAAGAGTGGAAGGCCACAGACTACTGGGGCTGGTCACTTAAATCACCATATTAATGAAAGGAAGCAAAACCATGAACGAAATCAAAGTTATCACCGAACTCTGCGCGGAGGACCGTGCACGCATCGACAGACTCACCGCAGCCCTTGAAGGCTTGACCGCTGGCATCGGCTCCGTGGGCACCCCCTACGCAGTCAACAACATCAGCAACGTGGTCGAAGCACCGAAGACCGACACCGAAGCACCGAAGGCCGAAACGCCCGCAGAGCCCGAGAGCGTTCCCGCAGAGGTGGGTGCACCCGCCGAAGAGCCTGACGTGAAAGAGGTGCCCGAGCACACCCAGGCCGAGCTCCAGCAGAAGGTCATCAGCCTGGTGAGCGGAGGCAAGAAGGACGACGTCAAGAAAATCATCGAGCAGTACGCGCCGAGAGTCTCAGCTATTCCCGCCGAGAAAATCAACGAAGTGTGGGACAAGCTGCTCGTGCTGGAGCAGACCAAGCAGGAGGGCTAAGATGGCAACAAAACACGAAGGCCTGACCATTGAAATCGGCAACAAATGCGAGACACCCGCAGAGCGTAAAAAAGTTATTTACATAGCGGGCCCCGTCACTGGGGTCGAGAACTACTGGGAGCCCTTCGAGGCGGCCCAGGACTCACTTGAGGCGGCGGGCTTCATCGCCTTGTCACCTACCTGGCAGCCGAAGGGCATGAGCAACGAGCAGTACATGCGCATCTGTCTGGCCATGATAGACAGCGCGGACGGCGTGCTCTTCCTTCGTGGCTGGGGTCATAGCAGGGGCGCAAACCTTGAGTGGGCCTACTGCGAGTACATAGGCAAGCCGCACACACAAAGCATAGTGAAATTGAAGGAGGTGCTCAAAAATGAGTAACGGCGTTATTATCACCGCCATCATCTGCACGACTCTCGTCCTGATCTGCTGGATGGGCAGAAAAGACGACAAGAAAGGAGGCGGCAAGAATGGCAAATCTTAACGACCACAGCAGCAGAGCCCACGCGCTCCTCAGCGCATCGAGTGCACACCGCTGGCTCAACTGCCCGCCCTCAGCCATAGCGGCGACAGCCTACGAGGACGAGGGCAGCGAGTTCGCAGCCGAGGGCACTCTGGCCCATGAGGTGGCGGAGGCTATAACACGAAATCGCATGAGATACGACTGCGAGGCGAAAGAGTGGCCCGAAGAAGTCACCCAGGAGATGATTGACTGCGCCAGAGACTACGCCGACTACATACAGGAGCACATCAAGAGCCCCGACGCCGTGGTGCTGCTTGAGCAGAGGGTGGACTTCTCGCCCTGGGTGCCCGAAGGCTTCGGCACCTGCGACTGCATCATCCTGCAGGACGACACCATGACAGTCATCGACTACAAGTACGGCAAGGGCGTGGCCGTGGAGGCCGTAAACAACCCGCAGCTCCGACTCTATGCCCTGGGAGCGCTCAACGACTTCGGCATCGCCTACGACGTCACGAAGGTCGAGACGCACATCTTCCAGCCGCGCATCAACAACGTGGACAGCGAGGCCATGACAGCGGACGAGCTTCTCGCCTGGGGTGACAGTATAAAGCCCATAGCACAAAAAGCAGCAAAAGGCAAGGGCACCTACAAGGCAGGCATCCACTGCAAGTTCTGCCCGCATGCTGGCAAGTGCAGAGCCCTGACAGCCCTCTGCACCGAGAAGGTCGAGGCCTACGGCATCAGCGCCAAGGTCCCCACGCTCGCACCGCATGAGGTGGCCGAGGTCCTGCAGCTTGAGCCCGTCTTCAATCTCTGGCTCAAGAGCGTCAAAGCCCAGGCACTCCAGACCCTTCTGGACGGCGGAGAAATCCCTGGCTTCAAAGTGGTCGAGGGCAAGCTCGGCAACCGCAAATGGAAGGACGAGCTGGAAGCACTCAACGCCCTGCTCTGCTCAGGCTACGCGAAGGAGGACGTCACCGAGACGAAGCTCCTCAGCCCTGCAGGCATGGACAAAGCCATCGGCAAGAAGAAGGTGGCCGAGCTTCTGGAGGCACTCATCGACAGAGCCCCAGGCGCCCCGACCATCGCAGCAGCAACAGACAAGCGCCCAGTCTATGACAGACTGGCCGAAGCTCAAAAAGATTTTAATTAAAAAGGAGATAAAGAACCATGTCAACAAAAGTAATCACAGGAAAAGTACGTTTTTCATTTTGCCACATTTTCGAGCCCGACGTGCCTCAGGACGGCGGCGACCCCAAGTACAGCGTGACCCTTCTCATCCCGAAGAGCGACACCGCAACCCTCCAGAAAATCAAGGCGGCCATGGACGAGGCCCGCGAGGTCTTCGTGCAGAAGAACGGCGCCAACAGCCTGCCCGCGAAATACAGCCACACGCTCCACGACGGCGACGGCATGAAGGACAACGGCGACGAGTTCGGTCCCGAGTGCAAGGGCTGCTACGTTATCCGCGTAAAGAGCAAGCAGAAGCCCGTCATCGTTGACGCGTTCCGCAACGAAATCACCGACCCTGGCGAAGTCTACAGCGGATGCTACGGCCGCGCCGCCATCAAGTTCTTCGGCTACAACACGAAAGGCAGCAAGGGCGTCAGCGCCACACTGCTCTCCGTCCAGAAGCTCAGCGACGGCGAACCCTTCGGCACTGTGGGCTCTGCTGACGACTTCAACGACGGCTACACCGAGGCAGGTGCTGAGGATGACTTCGACATATTCAGCTAAGCAGCGCACGCTCTTCGTTGATACCGAAACCTACAGCACCACCGACATCCGAAGCGCGGGGTCCTACAAGTACATGGAGGACCCTGACTTCGAGGTCCTGCTGCTGCCCTACGCCTGGAACGACGAGCCCGTGAGGGTCATCGAAATGATGAAGACCGACCCCTACACCATCGACTTCGACCAGGATGCCTCCGACGAGCTGCAGGACGTCCTGGCAGGGCTGAGAGACCCCGACACCATCAAGGTGGCGCACAATTCCCCCTTCGAGCGTGGAGCATATCGGCGCCAGTTCGGCTTCTACCTGCCGCCAGAAGAGTGGGAGGACACCATGATCATGGCCGCGATGAACGGCCTGCCCATGAGCCTGGAAGCTGCGGGCGACGCCCTGCAGCTGGAGGCGCAGAAGTTAAAAGAGGGCACGGCCCTCATCAACTACTTCTGCAAGCCCTGCAAGCCCACCATCGCCAACGGCGGCAGGACGCGCAACCTGCCCGTCCATGCTCCTGACAAGTGGGAACGCTTCAAGGAGTACGCCGCCCGCGACGTGGAGACCATGCGGCTGATATACAACCGCCTCAAGGACTTCCCCGTCACTAAGGTCGAGCGGATGGTCTGGGCCCTGGACGCCCGCATCAACGAGCGCGGGGTCATGATAGACACGGAGCTGGCAGAGTCAGCCATCGCGGTCGATGAGGCCTTCACCGCCGAGCACTCTGCAGAGATGCAGAGGCTCACGGGCCTGGAGAACCCGAACAGCGTCTCCCAGCTCAAGGAGTGGCTGGATGCTGCAGGCCTTCCATGTGAAAGCCTGAGCAAGGACGTGGTCAAGGACTTGAAGGCCAAGGCCACCGACCGCACCACCCGCAGGGTCCTGGAGCTTCGTCAGCTCCTGGGCAAGACATCAACGACGAAATACCAGGCCATGACCAGAGCGGTCTGCGCGGACAGCAGAGTCCGAGGCCTGCTGCAATACTACGGAGCGGGCCGCACTGGCCGCTGGGCGGGTCGCCTGGTGCAGGTGCAGAACCTGCCGCAGAACCACCTGGACAACATCGGCGCCGTGCGCGAGATGGTCAGGGACAGAGACCTGGCCGACCTGGTCCTGGAGTTCGACAGCGTGCCCGACGTGCTCAGTCAGCTCATCCGCACGGCCTTCGTGGCCAAGCCTGGGCACACCTTCCTGGTGGCCGACTATTCAGCCATTGAGGCGCGAGTCATCGCCTATTTATCGGGCGAAAAGTGGCGCCAGGAGGTCTTTGCGGGTGATGGCAAGATATACGAGGCCAGCTACGCCAAAGCCTTCCACGTGCCCGTTGAGAGCGTCAAGAAGGGCAGCCCCGAGAGACAGAAGGGCAAGATCATGGAGCTGGCGCTCGGCTACGGCGGAGGCCCCAAGGCGCTGATCGCCTTCGGAGCTGACAAGCTGGGCCTCACTCCCGACGAGATGCAGGAGCTGGTCAACGCCTGGCGCGCAGCTTCGCCCACCATCCCGCGCTTCTGGAGAGATGCAGAGAACGCCGCCAAGCGTGCCCTGCAGCAGCCTGGCAGAGCCTTCGCTCTTCCCTGCGGGGTCAAGTATTACAAAGACGCCGACGGCCTGCGCTGTCAGCTGCCGAGCGGCCGCCTGCTGACCTACTGGGGCGCGAGACTTGACAACGACGATCACATCTGCTTCATGGGCCAGAATCAGACCACGCGCAAGTGGGAGAAGACAGAGACCTGGGGCGGCAAGCTGGTCGAGAACATCGTCCAGGCATACGCCCGCGACTGTCTGGCCGTGGCCATGCTGCGGCTCGACAAGGAAGGCTACAGCCTCACCTTCCACGTGCACGACGAAATCATCGCAGAGGCACCCGACGGCAGCCGCTGGGAGGACATGGCCGAGATAATGAGCAGACCCATCCCCTGGGCCCCTGGCCTGCTGCTGAGGGCTGACGGGTATGACACAAAATTCTACATGAAGGACTGACGCCCATGGCCGAAAGTAAGCAAGTAAACAAGAACGCCCTCAGGCTGCTGAGAATGAACAAAAAGCACTTGACGCGCCAGGAATACAAGACGCTGCGAGGTCAGATCATCGCAGGCGACGACCTCGGCGCCATGAAAGGCTTGCACAAGATATTACACCAAAAGGAGGCCCCACAAAATGAGGCTTAACTATATCGACAACACCGACTGCCTGGAAGGCCTGCAAAAGGTCCCAGACAAGTCTGTGGACCTTATCGTCACCGACCCGCCGTACTTCCTGAGCATGGGACACGCGGGCAGCAGAGACAACGCCAGAGACTCACAGCTCGCGAGCAACCGCTGCTTCAACGACCTGGCCATCTGCGCCCCATTCTACAAGCAGCTCTTTCAGGAGTTCCGCAGGGTGCTCAAGGACGACGGGAGCTTCTACTTCTTTACCGACTGGAGGGGCTACGCGTTCTACTTCCCGCTCATCAATGCGGAGCTGCCCGTGCGGAACCTCATCTGCTGGGACAAAATAAGCGGCCCTGGGTCGTTTTATTCCTTCGCCCATGAGTTCATCATCTTCGGCACCTATAAGTCGAAGACCAAGAAGGGCGTGGGCACCAACGTCTGGAGGATGCCCGCCTTCAACTCAGGAGCGAGAAGCACCAACGGAGAGAAGAAGCACCCGACCCAGAAAACCTGGGAAATTATCGCCAAGGCCATCGAGGACAGCACCGAGCCTGGCGCCGTCGTGCTCGACAGCTTCATGGGCTCAGGCACCACGGCCGTGGCTGCACTGAAAACGGGCCGCAACTACATCGGCTTCGAGCTCGATGAGAAATATCACGCCATCGCTCAGCAGCGCATCGCGGACACGCTGGACGAGATGCTTGAGGAGGAAGGAGCGGGCGTATGACATGACCATCAAAAACGACAAAGCGCTGGACCTCGCACTGGGCAACAGCCGAAAGACCAAGACCTGGAAAAACAAGCCCATGCAGTGGTCGGAGCTGCTCGACCGACTGAGCAAGACGACCCGCACGCCTGAGACCGTGACCGAGTACAAGGCTATGAGCAGAGGCAAGCAGAGCGACCTCAAGGACGTGGGCGGCTTCGTCGGCGGCTACTGCAACAACGGCAGCCGCTCCGACATCCGCCACCGCTCGGTCCTCTGCCTGGATGCAGACTTCGCAGACGGAGACCTCTGGCCCGACTGGGAGCTGCTCTACGACAAGGCGGCGGCCGTATATTCAACCCATAAGCACACACCCGACAAGCCCCGCCTGCGCCTGGTGGTCCCGCTGGCCCGAAACGTCAGCCCCGACGAATACCAGGCCATCGGCCGCAGAGTGGCCGACACACTGGGGATTGACAAATTTGACGACACCAGCTACCAGCCGCAACGCATGATGTACTGGCCGAGCACTTCCCAGGATGGCGAGTACGTGTTCGAGTACCTGGACGGGGCATTCCTTGACCCTGACGAGGTGCTGGCCACATACCACAACTGGGCCGACGTGTCAAGCTGGCCTATGAGCTCAAGAGTGGCGGAGGTTGTAAGGAAAACAGCCGAGAAGCAGAAGGACCCCCTGGAGAAGGGCGG